>ERZ894232.454-NODE-454-length-54206-cov-15.790142_pt1 | contig 54206 bp, 41 predicted proteins | sample MGYA00380296_ERZ894232 | MGnify/ENA primary metagenome ERZ894232 (study PRJEB32331, sample SAMN06328433) | human gut metagenome | biome: human gut microbiome; feature: stool | host: Homo sapiens | collected 2014-08-14 ...
ATTAGGCCCTTATAGGGCTGGAGCAAACCACCCGCTATGCGGGTGGTTGTGATTATCGCCTCTGCAAAAAAACGGGATACACAGGATATGGAGCGCTGTGCCTGCCCCTCACGTTTCCCGGCGAGGGCGGGCGCGCCATCGGTTGACGGCAAGAAGCAGTATGCCTCCCAGGCTTGCTCCCAGCGCGGCGAAAAGCAACATGTGCAGTTCGTGGGCCAGGATATAGCCCCACAGGCCGTCGGTACGCGTGCCGTCCCAGTCCGTGAGCTGAACGGGATGCAGGACGGACAACACCCATAGGGTCGCCAGTCCGGCCGCGCCCGTCGTCAGCAGCAGGCAGCCGAATCCCCATAGAAAAAAAGCCGGAATCCGGGGGGGGAAGAGCGGTTCGGATACGGCCCGCTCCGACAACGGAGAGTTTGGATCGGCATCGGCGGGAGGTCCGGACGGCAAAGCGTCGGCGGACGGGGCGGGCGTTTTCAGCAAATCATCCAGGCTTACGCGGAGTTCTTCGCTGAGTTGGATCAGGCGGTCGAGATCGGGCGCGGACTGCCCGGTTTCCCACTTGGTCACCGATTGTCGCGACACGTTCATACGTTGGGCCAGTTCTTCCTGGGACAGGCCCATAAGCTTTCTGCGGCGCTGGATTTCCCCGCCGAGTCTGATGCGTCCTTCCGTCATGCGCATAAAGTAGGGTTCGGAGCCCCAAAAGACAATTTGCAGGGGAGAGAAAACCTTGATTTTCTACGGCCGACGCCGGACGGAATGCAGGCGGGCCGGGGCGGCAGCAGGCTTCCGCCCCGGCAAGAACGGAGTTTGCCGGACTGAGGACAAACCCCGCTTCGCGGAGCTTGCGACGGCGGCAAGACATGAAAATCAGCCGCTGAACGGCGCTGCCCGTTCAATCGTCGGTGCGAGCCGCCTTGCGGCCGGAAAGAGCGGAGATAATCCGCGGCCTGCTCCTGATGAGGGTACCGGCTTTATCGGCTGCTTTGCTTACTTCAATTTGTCCAGGGCGGCGTCGTAGAAGTCGCACAGGGCGTTCATGTCCTGTTTTTGCTGCAGGTCGAGAAGCTGGGGCTGCAATTCCTGCATGATGGTTGCGTAGCCGTTGGGATCGTTCTGGGCTTTTGTCTGGACAGCCTGGGCAAACGCATTGGCCTTGGCCTGGGCTTCCTCGGGCGTGCAGGCTGCGTGGGCCGCGTGGACGGTGCCCGCGATCAGAAGGGCGGCGGTAAAAGCAAGCGCGTTTTTCATCGTCAATCTCCTTGAAATCCGTTTTGCTTTGAGGAGAAACGGCACGGTGACCGCAGGCGGTTCCTGCGGGCCGGAGTCACGGCGCATCTCCCCTTCGTATGTGTTGTTTTTCATCCGGCCATGTGGCAGCGTTATAATCGGCGGGCTGGTTGTCACGCTACCAATCGGCGGTTGCCATACGGCAACCATAGGGTTGCTGAAAGCGCGGATGTAAAGAAAAAACAATAAGGTCGGAAAGAAGAGGGCCGTCGGGATTTCCGATGTCGGAGTTCGTCGCGGAAATGGCTGTCTGTCATGCAAGGCGCAAGCGCGTCGGAAAACGTGCGATGACCCGCAGGCCGGGGCCTTCCGGAGCGTCGGTCAGGTGGATGATTCCCCCGAGTTGAGTTGTCAGGGTTTTGGCTATAGCCAACCCCGGACCGGAACCGGTGACGTCATGGCCGGGCAGCCGGTAAAAGGGCTCAAACACGCGTTCCCGCTCGGCCGGGGGGATACCGGGGCCTGTGTCCGTAATCACAAGGATAACGCTTTCGTCCGCGCAGCTTGCACTTATATCCACTCGGCCGCCCGGAGGCGTGTAACGGATGGCGTTATCCAGCAGGTTTTTAAGGATAACGGCCAGGGCATGCGGCGGGGTCTGAATCGTCGCCTCGTCCAGACTGAGGACGCCCAGATCGATGTTTCGGGCTTCGGCCAGGGGCATCATATCTTCCAAAATTTGGCGGAGCAGAAGCGACAGCGATTCGGCCCGCACATCTTCCCGTGGATTGGCCTGGGCCCGGGCCAGAGCCAGGAGTTGAGCCAGCAGATCGCGGGCGCGGTTCAAGCCCTGACCGAGGCGGGCCAGACGTTCCCGCGCCTGCGGCGACATGTCCGCCGCTGCCAGATGTTCCGCTTGCAACGACAGGGCCGTCAGGGGGGAACGCAGTTCATGGGCGGCGTCGGCCACGAAGCGACGTTGTGTTTCTACGGCTCGGTTCACCCGTGTCAGCATACGATTGACAGCCTCCAAAAAGGGGAGAATTTCGGATGGAACATGATGTGTTTCCAGGAGGGTCAAATCCAGGTCCTCACGCTGATCCACCAGTTTCGCCAACGCTCGGACCGGTGTGAAAACATGCCGGATTATCAGGCAGGAGCCTGCCGCCGCGAACCCCATGACCAGAAGAAGAGGCAGCAACGCGGCGACGGCTCCCTGCCGTGCGATATCGTTGCGCAGGATTACCCGTTGTCCCACCGCAAAGCGTTCGCCGGATTGCCGTGTGGTGACGAACAGCCGCCATTCATGGTCGTCGCTTCGTATGGTCTGGAGGCCGTCCGGCATATCTGGCGGAAGTTCCGGCAACAAGGAGCCGACGGCGTCCGACCCCAGTTTTCGGGCGACAATGGCCGTCTTGGTTTTGATGGGCGACGAGAGCTCGGACACCGCCGTATCTTCAGGAATGGGCAACTTGTGTCGTTCCAACAGGGCCGCCACCTGCCGCAGTTCGTCGTCCATGAATTCCGTGGCCTCATGGTAGACCGTCAGAAAGGCAAAAACGCCGGATGCCGCGGCAAACACCAAAATACCCAGCGTCAGCCATAGCGCAAGACGGCCCTGCAATGAATGTTTTACCCCTAAAGTCAACTCCTAAAATTGCCGGATGCCTTTAGTGCTGGCTGGATATTTGGGGATAACCACAAAAGAAAACCGCGAAATCCGGGAAACGGAAATCGCGGCTTTTCGGTTTGCAGTGTGCCAAGCTAAAAAATTTGGAAAACTGTCTATCAGCGCTGAGACAGATCAGATATTTCCTTCTTAGTCAGCTTTATTTTAAGGTCAAGCTTATCCGAATTTTTGTATTCAATATATTGAAATAAAAATATAAAATTTTACAATTTTTTGGTGTCCCTCAACCTATCCATAATTTTTATCATTACAGGATTTCTTTCGATATAATTTTGTACCATCCCCTTCAGCTAATGATACGAATCAGTACTGTATTCGTAATATTTAATAAAAAAACATATATTATATCAATATATTACTAAAATATATGTCTTGGCATATTTCATGCTCTAACCGTTAGTAACAAGAACGTGGGACCCTCGCAAACAAGGAGAAAAACGAACATGTCTGCGCGCACGGGAATATTTCCGGCAACGGTTTTGGTCTGTTGTCTGTTAATTACCCCAAGCTTGGCTTTGGCCGAGGATAGACTTTCCCAAGAAAACGCCAATATTCTTTGGACGTTGATTGGCGGAATGCTGGTTATGTTTATGCAGCCCGGCTTCGCCTTAGTGGAATGCGGTCTGACTCGGGCGAAGAATGCGGCCAATATTATGATGAAAAACTATGCTGACTTTCTTATGGGGGGGATTATTTACTTTTTGGTCGGCTTCGGCCTGATGTTTGGCACAGATATTAGCGGATTTGTCGGAACCTCCATGTTTGGTATGTCCGGATCCAGCGGCACGGGTGAAGGCGCATGGCTGTGGACTTTTTGGTTCTTTCAGGCCATGTTTGCCGCCACTTGCGCCACCATTGTTTCTGGGGCTATGGCTGAACGTACCCGATTTAGTGCTTATTTAATTGCTAGTGCTGTTATTTCAGCTTTTATTTATCCCATTAGCGGACATTGGGCTTGGGGTGGTTTGTTTGGTAATGGAAGTGGCTGGCTTGAAAAGCTTGGGTTCATCGATTTCGCCGGTTCTACCGTGGTACATTCGGTAGGCGGCTGGATTGCTCTGGCTGGTGCCGTCGTTATCGGGCCGCGTATCGGTAAATATAGTATTGACGGTGTGGCTCAAGCCATTCCCGGTCATAATATTCCTATGGCTGGCCTTGGAGTGTTTATTCTCTGGTTCGCTTGGTTTGGATTCAACTGCGGCTCTACGACTACACCCGACGGTACTGTTGGATTCATCGCCGCCAATACTTGTCTTTCCGCATGTGCGGGTGGCTTTGCGGCCATGCTGGTTATGTGGGCAAAGTTCGGCAAACCCGACCCATCCATGACCTTCAACGGTGTGCTTGCAGGGCTTGTGGGCATTACGGCTGGCTGTGCCGAAGTTGCTCCGGGCGGGGCCATTATCATAGGTCTTCTGTGTGGCGTGTTGGTGGTATTTTCCGTACTCTTTATCGATCAGAAGTTGCGGATTGACGACCCTGTGGGGGCTTCCTCCGTGCATGGAGTATGCGGCTTCTTCGGTACTATAATGGTTGGCCTCTTTGCTTCTCCAGACTATGGAAGCTGTACAGGCTTGTTCTATGGAGGAGGAGTGACCCAGCTTCTCGTTCAGCTTGTTGGAGCTTTTAGTGCGTTTTTGTGGGCATTCGGTTGCGGCTTCACCCTCTTCAAACTGCTTAGTTTGATTGTGCCCTTGCGAGTCGGTCCGGAAGAGGAACTTAAGGGGTTGGATATTCCTGAACATGGAGCGGACGCTTACAGCGGTTTCCAAATTTTTGCCAATGAATAGGAGAGGGATATGAAAATCATTATTGCCTACATCCGACCGGAGCGTTTGTCCCACGTTAAAAAGGAACTGTTCGAGCACGGATTTTATGCTCTCTCCGTCACAAATATCCTTGGCTCTGGCCGCCAAAAAGGGTATACAGAAATGTATCGCGGTGTTATCACCGAAGTAACTTTGCTCAAAAAGTTGCGCCTCGAGCTGTGTATCGAGGATAGCAAGGCAGATGAGGCTATGCAGACTATTGCTAAAGGAGCACGTACTGGCAAAGAAGGTGACGGAGTCATCTACATGGTGGAAGGGCTAAAAAGTCTCCGTGTGCGCACAGGTGAATCTCTTTAATTTCAGACAGATCATGTGATGCCCCTTCTCCATCAATTTCTCTCGGCAAGATAAATAGGGTAGAGTCCCAATGCCTGATAAGGGAGGAATATCCACACTATGTCTGAGGGCTGATAGCTGAATGGCACATCCCGACAATTCGGGATGTGCCATTCAGGAGGTATTTTTTTATAGTTTTTCTAAAAACTATGTGAAACAATCCTATCAAAATATAAATGCTCTCTGAGCATTTTATCGGAACATGTCTGCAGATTTTCCTAAAACTATTCCTTTTTTGAATGCTCTGCATGATATTGCCAAATATCTTGCTGAACGAAATCCATTGCGCAGAACACTGACAGATATCCTATGTACACTGGAGCGGTATCTGGGGCTTTTGCGAGCGCATATCGTTGTTGAAGATCCAGAAAGTCATAATTTGCGACTTTCTCTATGCTGTGGGCAGGCTTGTGTTAATGTCATGTATATGCCGGGAAGAGGCGTAACAGGTAGAGTATTCTCTAGTGGACAGTCCGTTATCGTCCCTTGTATGAAGGATCATCCTGATTTTCGTAACCGCCTTTTTCTTCGTTCGGAAGAGGAACTGGCCGCCCTCAGCTTTATATGTGTACCTGTGCAGGCAGGAGGCAGAACTCTAGGAACGTTGAGCGCTGACGTTCCGGCCAGCGACAGTGAACACAATTCAAAGTTGGAGGCTCTGTGCAGCTTTCTCGAATGCGTGGCTTTGATGATTGGCAACCATGTGGCTTGGCTTCAGGAGGATATGGACTCTTTTACGGATGGGAGAGGAGGGGAAGAACTTTCCACGAACGTAGATGATTTTGTTGTTGGCCAGGCACCAGCTATGCGTGTTGCTTTGCGGCAGGCATTGCGGGCTGCCCCTAGTTGTGCCACAGTACTTATTTTGGGTGAGTCCGGAACCGGTAAAGAGCTCATGGCAGAAGCCATTCATAAAACTAGCCCCCGGCGTGCCAGACCCCTTGTGACGGTGAACTGCGCAGCTTTACCCTCCGAGTTACTGGAGGGGGAATTATTCGGATGGCGTCGAGGGGCATTCACCAATGCTGTACAGAACCATCGGGGGTTGTTTGAGCAGGCTAATGGTGGCACTCTCTTTCTCGATGAAATTGGAGATCTTTCCCTGCTGGCTCAGGCCAAGGTGCTTCGAGCTATTCAGGAGCGGCGTATTCAAAGTTTGGGCAGTGAACTGTCCGTCCCCGTAGACGTGCGACTAATCTGCGCGACAAATCAACCTTTGGAACAACTGGTGCATGAGGGACGTTTTCGAGAAGACCTTTATTACCGTATTAATGTTTTTCCCATAAACATGCCTCCACTACGGCGTCGCAAGGAAGATATTCCCCTACTTGCAGGGCATTTTCTCCGTCGCTTCCAATCCCAGTATGGCAGCTCCCCTGGAGGTATAGGACAAACTCCTGAACTTTCTCCTCCTGCACTTGAAACGCTGTTAGCATGGTCTTGGCCGGGCAATGTGCGTGAGCTCCAGAATGTAATGGAACGTGCTTTTTTACTTTGTGAAGGTGGCATCATCCGCACCAGCGATCTTCCCGGACATATTCAGTTAGCCACACGTCAAGAAGAGCCGCATGATGAATCTGTTGCGGATTCCCTACTTGAACGAGTCTCTCATTTAGAAATGCGACTCATTGATGAAGCTCTAAAGGAAAGCGGTGGTAACATTCATGAGGCCGCTCGTAAATTACGAGTGACTTATCGGATACTATATTATAAGATGAAAAAGTATGGCATTGACTACCGTCATTATATCCCCCCTGAATTAGTGGAATGATTTTCAGAAAATTAGATAACGCCCCCTTATCTTGCGTAGTCTGGAAATTCGTTGTGGAGTTTCTTCTTTCGTCAATCCCGCTTCTTGAGCAACGCTTTTGATTTGTTCCGGGATGGGGTTGGTAGTGGCAATGTCAATATCTCCCACCGTCCCAAAGGCATACCAGATCACTCTGCGCTCGTAGTCTATCCTTTCGTCATGGTTCTGTCCGTGGGGGCAGCCGGGGGTGTGTCTATATAATTCGTTGGCGACCTCCTGCGGTGTGTATCCGGTACAGCGCATGTACAGGGCGATAGCGGCGTCCAGTCGTGATTCATCCATCTTTTCCGGGAAACGCTTTTTGACCATTTCCCGATAGGCGGCATAGGGCGAAGACAAAGTGCCGACCCTGGGAAATGTACGCTTCCTGACTTCCATGCCGGGGGCTATTCGCTTGCGGAAGCGCCAGAGATTGGCAAGAGAGGGATTCCGCTTGCCAAGCCAGTGCTTGAAGCGCGGGAACCGCGCCGCTTGTTCCGTGGATGCTGGCTTGTTCCGCATTTCCGCTCGTTCTTCCTGGTCGCGCTCCTTCAGAAAATGTCGGGCAATGTTCAACATGGAAAGCCCATGTGATGCAAGACGGGCTATAGCCGTCTCCCGGCGCTCTCGCTGCCGCTGCTCCAATGCTCCCCGTTCTTCCTCCCGCTTTTTTCTGGCGTGGCGTTTTTTTCCGCCACTCTCTGCCTCTCCTGCTGGTACTCCAGCCATTCCTCCCGGCAAACGTGACTGACCGGTTCCGGAGCGGGCTTATGGAATGTCCGTTCGGAATAGTAGCCGGGATTGAACTCTCCAAGCTCTTTGGAGAGTCTGGACAGGGAAAAATTTCTGTCCACGCTGGATGCCTTGACCGCCGTATCACCCACAAAAATCACCGCGCCGGAGCCTTTGCGCGCGAAACGCAGCCCCACCATATCCAGCCCGGCGTGAAGCTCTTCCCAACATGAGGCGTTCTGAATGACAGCATGGCCGCGTTCCTGCACAATGCGCATCGCTGATTTTTCGCCCGTGGCGTTTTCAAAGTCTTCCGCTTTGGGCTTGGGCTTTATCTCTTCCCGCCGCAGGAGATTCTTGACCACATGACTCTGTTCATTGACGCGATAGCGGGCGTTCAACTGCGGTGCCCTGCCTTGCCTGTGTTCGATTACCGCCACTATGTTATGCGAGTCGCTGATGTCGAATCCCCGGTGCGGCTGAATGACTTTCTGCGTGTAAGGATGCGTCCGATTCACGGCGATATGGAGGTGACAATTGCCCGTGTTCTTATGCAGGGCGTAAACTGTCTGGTGTTCGTCAAGACCCATTCCCCGGAGAAAGAGACTGACTGCTTCGTCCACCTGCTCACTGGTCGGCTGTTCGTTTTCCTGCCATGACAAAATCCAGTGTGTGACCGGCATCCTGCTAAGGATGTAGTCCACCAGACCGCCGATCATGACGGACTTGGACTTTTTGAAGCTGGTGCGCTTGAGCTTTTTGACAATCATCGCCTTTCGCTCAGGGTTTCAATGGCGCGTCGGATTTCCCGTAATGTGGCGTCCAGTTCCGAAAGGGTGTTTTTGTTTCCTGTTCGTTTCACGACATCAAGATGATGCTTGAGCAATCCCCCAAGCCGTCGCAGTTCCCGGATAGTCTGGTCGTCCGTTCCGGCAATGATGGGCCTGCCGCCGAAGAACAGTCGCCGCATGTACTCGGAAACGGAGATTCCGGCTGTCTCGGCCTGCCGGGCCATTCTTTCATCTTCTTCGGCGGTAAGCCTGAGCGTCCGCCGCCTTTGAAATCTGTTTGTCGCCTTCCGTTTTTCCATCTGTCTTTCTTGCCTTTTTGAGAGCGTGAGAAGCGCAGCGCCGAGCGCCCTGAGGGAGTCCAGAGGCGAAGCCTTTGGCAGGATGTTAGCCGGCGTCAGACAGCTACCATCCTGTAAGGAAGAACTCCTCAGCAAACCGTTCTAGAGTCGATCGCCTTTGTGGACATCCTTCGGAGGGTGCGCGGCGGAATCTAGTCGCCTGGCCTTTTGTCGTCGTTGGGATACATTGAACAAAAAGTTTTTATTACTTCAACGAGACAACCCGTCCCGCGCGGACAGGGAGGTATTATCATGAAAGGTTACGCCATGCTGGGCATAGGCCGTACCGGCTGGATAGAGAAGGAAAAGCCCCAATGCGGGCCCAAGGACGCCCTGGTCCGGCCCGTGGCCCTGGCTCCCTGCACTTCGGATGTGCACACCGTATGGGAAGGCGCGCTGGGGGACCGGCACGATCTCATCCTGGGGCATGAGGGAGTGGGCGAGGTGGTGGAAGTGGGCAGTCTGGTGCGCGACTTCAAGCCCGGCGACACGGTCATCGTGCCCGCCATCACCCCGGATTGGGATTCACCGGAGGCTCAGGCGGGCTTTGCCATGCATTCGGGCGGAATGCTCGGGGGTTGGAAATTTTCCAACTTTAAAGACGGCATGTTCGGCGAAGTTTTTCACGTCAACGATGCGGACGGCAACCTGGCTTTGCTGCCCGACGGGGTGGACCCGGCCGAGGCCGTCATGCTCAGCGATATGGTGCCCACGGGGTTCCACGGCGCGGAACTGGCCGACGTGCAATACGGCGACACGGTGGTGGTGATCGGTATCGGCCCGGTGGGTTTGATGGCCATAGCCGGGGCCGTTTTGCGCGGGGCGGGCCGTTTGTACGCCGTGGGATCGCGTCCGGCCACGGTGGCGGCCGCGTTGGAATACGGGGCCACGGAAGTCGTCAATTACCGGGCGGGCGATATTGTGGAGCAGATTTTGGATTTCACCCGCGGCAAAGGCGTGGATAAGGTGATCATCGCGGGCGGTGATGTGGATACCTTTGCTCAGGCCGTGCGGATGCTGAAACCGGGCGGCCGCATCGGCAACGTCAATTACCTGGGGTCCGGCGAATATATCCGCATTCCCCGGGTGGAATGGGGGTTCGGCATGGGGCACAAGGCCATTTTGGGCGGGTTGATGCCCGGCGGCCGTCTGCGTATGGAAAAGCTGGTTTCGCTGCTGCAATACGGCCGCCTGGACGTGTCGCCGCTGCTCACCCATCGCTTCACGGGGTTTGAATCTGTGGAAAAAGCGCTGATGCTGATGAAAGACAAACCCGACGATTTGATCAAGCCCGTGGTGGTGATATGATGTCGTTTCTGTACACTGCGGAGCATTGAGGGCGGCGATAAGGAGCGGGCCAAGGTTGCGGAAGCGAACGTTCACCGTGGTCGAGCCCGGCTTTGCCGCCTTGGAAGCGCGGCTGCCCTCACGTTGCCGCAGGACGCATTGGACGCCGCCCGTTGCAATGCGGCGCTAATCGACAACGCCCCGCCGTTACGGCGGGGCGTTTCGCGCGCTGCCTTTTACCAGGGCAGGGCGGGCAAAGGGCCGTAGGCGGTTTCGTAGCGTTTGGCAAAGCTTTCTTTGGTGAATGTGTGCTCCTGCGTGCCGTATTTTTCAATGCAGAAGCTGGCGCATACCGCGCCCAGCTCGGCCGCGGTTTCCATATCCAGCCCGGCGTGCAGCGCCTTGAGCATTCCGGCGCGATAAGCGTCGCCCGCGCCCGTGGGATCGGCCACATGGGGCACGGCGACGGCGGCGATGTGGCGGGGTTTGTCCCAGTCCTTGCGCGCCACCTCGGACCCGGCGTCGCCGAATGTGGTGATGAGATAGTCCACGCGCTCCATCATTTCCGGCTTGGTCAGACCGGTCATCTTGCCGATAAGTTCGATTTCATAGTCGTTGCCGATCAGCGCCGCCGCGCCGCTGAAGCCTTCCAGCAGGGCCTGAGGCGTCAGGGCGGGCACCTGCTGCCCGGGGTCAAAGATGTACGGGGTCTTTTTGCTGCGGTACAGGGCGGGCAGGGCCTGCATGTCCTCCACGTTGCCCGGGCCGACCAGGGCCCAGTCTCCGGCGGCGGGGCGAGGGTAAAAGGCCGGGTCGCAGGGCGTATTCATGGCCGCCGGACTGAATCCGGTGATCTGGTTGCCTTTTTTGTCCGTGGTAATATAGGCGCAGGCCGTAAAGTTTTCCTCCAGGCGACGGATGCCCGCCAGTGAAATCCCCAAGGCTTCCAACGCCTTGTCGTAACCCGAGAAATCTTTGCCCACGCTGGCGTAAATGCAGGGTTTTTCTTTCATGAGGGCCAGATTGTAGGCAATATTTCCGGCCGTGCCCCCTCGTTTTTCCTCAATCCGGTCGATAAGAAAGCAGACATTGAGAATGTGCAGCTTTTCCGGCAGCAAGTGGTCTTCGAATTGACCGGGAAAGGTCATGATGCGGTCGTAGGCGACGGACCCGGAAAGATGGATGGACATAAAACGCTCCGTTCAGACAAGGGTTGCGGGACGGGTGGAATCCTCCACCCAGGCGAGATAATCGGGATCGCCGGCGACCAGCGGCAGCGCCACGACGCACGGCGTTTCATAGCTGTGCAGGCGGCGTACCGCGCGGTTCAGCGCAGTGAAGCGGTCTTCCGTGGTCTTGGCGACGAGCACGGTTTCCTCGGCCTCTTCCCGTCGGCCCTTCCATAGATAGAGGGAGCGGACGGGCGAGGGCAGGATGTTGACGCATGCCGCCAGCCGTTCGTCCAGCAGGGCATGGCCGATACGGTCGGCTTCGTCGGGCGAAGCGCAGGTGATGTAAACGAAAAGGGCCATACGGGCCTCCCGGGACGCGCCGCGGGGGATGTGGCGCGGGAATGGATGGGTCCGGAACGGGAGGTTCCGGCCGTAAAAATGCGCTTTCAGTGTAGCGGCCCGGTTGCGCCTTGACAAGCGACCTTGCGGGAGAGTGGCGTCCTCCCTTGGAACTCAGGGGCGGGAGACGGTCCGGGCGGACAGGGCAAGTTTTCTTGCTCAAGCGGGGCTTATGTGGCAATAACAGAAACGGCCAAACGCCTGTTTCGCGCGGCTTGGCCGTCGTCGTCGGCATAAACGTCGCGGAGCGGACGGTCGGGCCGGGAACGGATCAAACGACCGCTTGGAGAAGTCCTCCGGGGATTTGCCCCTGACGGGCGGGGAAGAAATATGAAGAACACAAGCGAAGCCGAAAGGAAGACGCGCGCGGCCGAGGTGTTGGCCCGGCTTGTACGGCGCTATCCCCGGCCCGAAACCATGCTGGACCACGCCAACGCGTGGGAGCTTCTGGTGGCCACGGTGCTGGCCGCCCAGTGCACCGACGCGCGGGTCAATACGGTGACGCCCGGTTTTTTTCGGCGTTGGCCCACGCCGGAGGCTTTGACCTCGGCCACTCAGGAAGAGGTGGAGAGCGTGATCCGTCCCACGGGCTTTTATCATAACAAGGCCAAGAATTTGCTGGGCGCGGCCCGACGGGTGACGGACGTCCACGGGGGCGAGGTGCCGCGTACTCTGGCCGAATTGATACTGGTGCCCGGCGTGGCCCGTAAAACGGCCAATGTGGTGCTGTGGGGCGCCTACGGCATTAACGAGGGACTGGCCGTGGACACCCATGTCAAACGTATTTCCTACCGGCTCGGTCTGACGGACCACACGGACCCCGTGCGCATCGAGCGGGATTTGATGAAGCTTTTTCCTCAGGATTCGTGGGGAGACGTGAATCATCGTATGGTATGGTTCGGGCGCGACGTGTGCGACGCCCGCAAGCCGCGTTGCGGCGAGTGTGAAATGGCGGAACTGTGCCCGCGTCGGGGCGTGAAAAGCCCGGCCCTCGCCCGTCCGTAACCGATGGAGAAAGCGGTATGAGCCAGAAAAACATTTTGTTGGACGCCAATTCCAACGAACTGGAACTGATCGAATTTTATATTGACGAAGTGCAGAGCGACGGCTCCTCCTATCGCGGTTACTATGGCATGAACGTCGCCAAAGTCATCGAGATTATCCGCCAGCCGGAAGTGACCGGCATGCCCAGCAAGCACCATGCGGCCGCCCTGGGCACCTTCAATTTGCGCGGTCGCGTGCTTCCCCTGGTGGATCTGGCGGTGTGGCTGGGCAAGGAAATGGTGCGTAACGACGCGCTCAAGGTCATCGTGTCGGAATACAGCGGCGTGGTAACGGCGTTTCTGGTGTCGGGCGTGACCCGCATCCACCGCATGGGCTGGAGTCAGGTGGAGCCGCCCGGCAAGCACGTGCAGAGCTACAGCGGTCAGAGCGTGACCGGCGTGGTGCGTATCGACGATCGCATTCTGTTCATTCTGGATATGGAGCAGCTCATCGCCACCATGAATCCCAATCTGGATATGAATCTCATGGTGGATAGGATGGAGCAGGATCAAGATGGGGTCAGGGTGGAAGACGCGGACCAGTTCCACATTTTGGTGGCCGACGATTCGCTGTCCATCCGCACCATTATCACCCGTACTCTGGAACGGGCGGGCTACCGGGTGACCAAAGCTTCCAGCGGCAAGGAGGCATGGGATATTCTGGAAGACCTGCGTCGCCGGAGCAACGACACGGGCGTCCCGCTGCACAGCCTGCTGGACGTGGTGATTTCCGATATCGAAATGCCGGAAATGGACGGCCATGCCCTGACCCGCAAGATCAAGGGAGACCCGGTGCTCAAACAGTTGCCGGTGGTGCTGTTCTCTTCGCTGATCACCGACACCATGCGTCACCGCGGTCGCGAAGCCGGGGCCGACTATCAGATATCCAAGCCCGATTTGCCCAACCTGACCAAGCAGGTGCGTTCGATCATCACCGAAGCGCACGGCAAATAGCGGTGAAGAGAATACGGCGCGGCGTCATGATGGCCGGGCGGATGCCTATGATGCGGCCGACTCGGTCGGCCGGGTAAAAAAAGAAGGAAGAGTATGCGGGCACTGGTCACCGGAGCGGCGGGCTTCATCGGTTTTCATTTGGCGCAGGCCCTGCTGGAGCAGGGCGCGGAAGTCGTCGGTATCGACAATCTGAACGATTATTACAGCGTTCGCCTCAAAGAGGATCGTCTGGCCCGCCTAACGCCGCGCGCGGGATTTCATTGGGTGCGGGGCGATCTGGCCGACGCGGTTCTGCTCGACAAACTGTTCGTCGACTATGAACCCACCCATGTGGTCAACCTGGCCGCCCAGGCCGGGGTGCGCTACAGCCTGATCAATCCGCAGTCCTATATCCAAAGCAATCTGGTGGGGTTTGCCAATCTGCTGGAATGCTGCCGGCACCATAAGGTGACGCACCTGTTGTTCGCGTCGTCAAGTTCGGTCTACGGCCTGAACCGGGCCATGCCTTACCGGGTCGAGGACAATGTGGATCACCCGGTCAGCCTGTACGCCGCCACCAAAAAAAGCAATGAACTCATGGCCCATGCCTACAGCCATCTGTACGGCATTCCCTGCACGGGCTTACGTTTTTTTACGGTATACGGCCCCTGGGGACGACCGGACATGGCGCCTCATCTGTTCGCTTCGGCCATTTTGGAGGGACGCCCCATCAAAGTGTTCAATCAAGGCCGTATGCGGCGTGACTTCACGTATATCGACGATATCGTGGAAGGGGTCGTCCGCCTGCTGCCCCTGGTTCCCGAGCCCGATACCCATTGGGACGCGCGCCATCCTCACCCCGGCACCAGCCCCGCCCCGTGGCGGGTGTTCAACATCGGCAACCACGAAACCGTGGAATTGATGGAGTTTATCCGTCTGCTGGAAGAAGCTTTGGGGCGCGAAGCCGTCAAGGAATTTATGCCCATGCAGCCCGGCGACGTGGAAGCCACCTACGCCGACGTGGAAGAACTTTCGCGTTTGACCGGTTTTGCTCCGCATACCCCGTTGCGCGAGGGCTTGCGCCGCTTTGTGGACTGGCACACGGCTTATTACGGAGCCGCCGTTTGAAAATAGACTTCAGGGCGCGCATTCCGTGCGGTTTTGCTTGTCGCTCCGTTGATTGAGGCTGCCTTCCTCTTCCGCATTTTTGAAACCCGTCGCGTGATACTAGGTCGGTACGGCTGGTCAGTGCGGGATTTTTGCGGTAGTTTCCCTAAAAGAAAAGGAATTATTACTAACGGAGTTTCCTCATGAACGATACTCTGCATTTTCTCGGCATTTCCGGCAGTTTGCGCCGCCAGTCACGCAATACCGGTTTGTTGCGCTGCGCCGCGCGGTCGTTGCCCGAGGGCGTGAGCATGGACATCGCCGATATTTCCGACCTGCCTTTGTATAACGAAGATATGGAAAAACCGGCTTCGGCCGCGCGCCTTATCGACCAGATACGACGTGCCGACGCCTTGGTGTTGGCCTGCCCGGAATACAACTATTCGTGGGCCCCGGCCCTGAAGAACGCGCTGGACTGGCCCTCGCGCGAGCCGGGCAACAAGGTGTTGGCGGGCAAACCCGTGGCCATCCTGGGCGCGGGCGGCGGCATGGGCACCTCGCGTTCCCAATACCATGTGCGCCAGAGTTGTGTGTGCTTTGACCTGCGGCCCTTGAACAAGCCGGAGTTTTTTTCCAACGCCTTTTCCGCTTCCTTTGATCAGGACGGCAACCTGGTGGATGACAAACTTATCGCCCAGGTGGCGGCCATGATGCGGGCTCTGGCCGACTGGACGCGCCTTGTGTCAGGCAAATAGCCTCCGTGTTGCGGAAGGACCGTGCCTTACTCCCCGCCGGAGTCGTCCGGCGGGGAGTTTGCGTCTGGAGCGGGTGTCGACGGACGTGAGGGAAAAAGATAGTCCCGGGACCTGCAGGTGTCGGAAAAGGCGCTTGTGGCCTGAAAAAACGCTGTATTCTGTATTAAGGATGCCATTATGAAAGAAAACAAATATGACGATGAGCGTTTTTTTGCCGTGTACAGCCGTATGCCCCGTTCGGTGGAGGGCCTGCGGGCCGCCGGGGAGTGGCACGAATTGAAGAAACTGCTGCCGATTTCGCGGGACTGCGGGTGCTGGACTTGGGCTGCGGCTTCGGTTGGCACTGCGTCTATGCCGCCGAGCGGGGCGCGTCCGCCGTGTTGGGGCTCGATATTTCCGCCAGAATGCTGGAGCGGGCGCGGGCGCATTCGTCCGGATGGCCCATCGAGTACCGGAACATCGCCTTGGAGGATTACGAATACCCGCCCGAGGTCTTTGACGTGGTCCTGAGTTCCCTGGCCTTCCACTATGTGGAAGATTTCCGAGACTTGGCCCGCAAGGCGGCGCGCACCCTGCGGCCGGGAGGAGCCTTTGTTTTTTCCGTGGAACATCCCGTGTTCACGGCCTACGGCACGCAAAACTGGTTTTATGACGAGGGGGGCGCCAGACTGCACTGGCCCGTGGACCGCTACTTCGACGAGGGAAGCCGTCGCGCCGTGTTCCTGGGGGAAGAAGTGATCAAGTACCACAAAACGATGACCACCTACCTTAACGGTTTGCTGGAGGCCTGGTTTGAGATTGTGCGCGTGGTCGAACCCGAGCCGGACCCCGCGCTGCTGGACAGCATGCCGGACATGCGGGACGAAGTACGGCGGCCCATGATGCTGCTGGTATCGGCCCGAAAAAATAACCCGGGCCGGGCAGTTTAAAGGCGGCGCGTCCTTCGGGGCGCGTCGCCTGTGGCTGCTGAAAAATTCAGCAGCCCCGAAAATGGCGAGTAGGTCGCGGCTTTGCCGCGCCGTAAAACGAGCGATTTTCGTGCCTTTCCGTCAAGCCGCTTGGCGGCTTAGACGGCGCAAACACCGCGAAGCGGGGTTTGCCATCCATGTGAGGCGGCGCGTCCTTCGGGGCGCGTCGCCTGAGGAGTTGAAGGCCGACATGGCGGCCCGCTTTAACGAAAGAACAAGCTCACGATGAACAGGATCAAACCCACGACAAACACAATTTTCGCCGCCCATGCCGCCGTGCCGGCCAGGGTTCCGAACCCCAGCACGGCCGCGATGATGGCGATGATCAGGAAAATAACGGCCCATGTAAACATAACGATACCTCCAGTGGTCTTTCTCGATCGGGCCTATATGATAGTTGAATTCGGGGCAAATAGTTCCTGAAAGTATGCATGGTTATCACCATATTTATCACGCGTTTCCGGCTTGCCCGCACGCGCGCGGACAATTGACGCGTTATATCCGGTTCAGTAAGGTAACGACATTTGCGCCCGCCAGGGCCGAGCTTTCAACGGTTTCGAGCAAAGACGGCGCGACCGGCCTCCGGTTTCGCCCGCACGACAAGGGAGGAGCGTCATGGCCCTGTATATCGTGGATCATCCCCTTGTCCGGCATAAGCTGGGCTTGTTGCGGAAAGAGAGCACGTCCACCAGTGAATTTCGCATGCTGGCCAAGGAAATCGCCCGCCTGCTGACCTACGAGGCCACCAAAAATCTCAAAACCGGCCGCAAAACGGTCAAGGGCTGGGCCGGTCCGGTGGAAATCGACACTCTGTCGGGCAAGATGGTAACCATTGTGCCCATTTTGCGGGCCGGATTGGGGCTCATGGACGGCGTGCTGGATATGATTCCGGGGGCCAAGATCAGCGTAGTGGGTCTGTATCGCAATGAGGAAACGCTGGAGCCTGTGGAATATTACGTCAAGCTGGCGCGTCGCATCGACGAGCGGTTCGCCGTCATCCTCGATCCCATGCTGGCCACCGGCGGGTCCATGATTGCCGCCATCGATCTGCTCAAGCGGCACGGGGGCAAACATATCTGCGCCCTGACCCTGGTTTCCGCGCCGGAGGGCGTGGACAAGGTGCTCGCCGCCCATCCCGACGTGGACATCTATACCGCCGCGTTGGATTCGCACCTCAACGAGCACGGCTATATCATCCCCGGCCTGGGCGACGCGGGAGACAGGATTTTCGGCACCAAGTAGGACAGGGCCTCCCGACATGGGGGGCTTTTTTTCGGCAGGGCTTTTGCCGTCATTCAGAGATTCATGGGAGATTCCTGATGCAGTCCGACACCACCTACATGTTCCGGCTCAAGGATTGGTTCATCGGCGCGCAAATGCTGTTCGTCGCCTTCGGCTCCCTGGTGTTGGTGCCCCTGCTGACCGGTATGGACAGCAACGTGGCCCTGTTTACCGCCGGGGTGGGCACGCTGATTTTTCAAATCTGTACCCGGGGCAGGGTGCCCATTTTTCTGGCTTCGTCTTTCGCCTTCATCGCGCCCATCATCTATGGCGTGCAGACCTGGGGGCTGCCCGCCACCCTGGGCGGCATGGTGGCGGCGGGGGCGGTATACGTGCTTATCAGCCTGATCATCCGCTTCCGGGGCACGGGAATCATTTTGCGTCTGCTGCCTCCCATCGTTACCGGGCCGGTCATCGTGGTCATAGGGCTGGTGCTCGCGCCCGTGGCCGTGAATATGGCTCTGGGCAAGAACAGCGACGGCAGCGCGGTGCTGTTTCCGGAACAGACGGCGCTTATCGTGTCCATGGTGTCTCTGGCCGCCACGGTGCTGGCCTCGTTGCTGGGGCGCGGACTTTTGCGCCTGGTGCCCATCCTGTGCGGCATCACCGTGGGCTACGTCTGCTCCATCCTGCTGGGCATCCATGATTTCGGCAAAATGGCGGCGGCCCCCTGGTTCAGCGTGCCGAATTTCGTGTTCCCCGAGTTCCGGTTGGAGGCCATTCTGTACATCATCCCCATCACTCTGGCTCCGCTCATCGAGCACTTCGGGGATGTCATCGCTATCAGTTCGGTGACGGGCAAAGATTTCCTCAAGGACCCCGGCATCAAAAATACCATGCTGGGCGACGGGCTGGCCACCATGTTCGCCAGCCTGGTGGGCGGCCCCCCCAATACCACGTATTCCGAGGTGACCGGGGCCGTGGCCCTGACCCGCGCCTTCAATCCGGCCATCATGACCTGGGCGGCCCTGTGCGCCATTCTGCTGGCCTGCGTGAACAAACTGGGCGCTTTTTTGAGCAGCATTCCCACGCCCGTCATGGGCGGGATCATGATTCTGCTCTTCGGGGCCATCATGGTGGTGGGGTTGAACACCCTGGTCCGGGCCGGGCATGACCTCATGGAACCCCGCAACCTGGCCGTGGTGGCGCTCATCATTATTTTCGGGGTGGGCGGCATGACTTTCAACATCGGTTCTTTCCGCTTGGGCGGCATCGGTCTGGCCGCCGTGACCGGCGTGCTGCTCAATCTCGTCCTGCCCCGCGCGCGGGCGGAAAAACGCGCGGCGGCCTGAAGCGCGGCTCCCGCGTCATAAAATTCCAAAGCGCCCGCCGTCAGCCGCGGCGGGCGCTTTGGCCGACGGCAAACCCCGATCGGTTTCTGCTTTTCGGACCCGCGTGTCGGAAACGTCAGGCCGAGGGCAGATACAGTTCCACCGTGTGTTCCCGGCCGTCGTCGAGCAGAAGGATGTCGACGCCGGGCTGGATTTGGCCGTCCAGAATCAGGAGCGGGCCGTCGGCGGTTCCGTCCGCTCCGTCGGAGCGACCCGGGACGGCACGGGCGACCAGGCATCGATACAGGCTGGAACCGCGCCGGTAGTCGAGCCGGAATTCCGGCCAGTCCCGCGGCAGCAGCGGCGTCAGGCGCAAGCGATCGCCCCGCACCGAGAGGCCCAGCAAGGATTCGAGCATGAGCCGATACATCCAGCCCGCCGCTCCGGTGTACCAGCTCCAGCCGCCCCGCCCCCCGTGGGGCGGCACGGCGTATACGTCGGCGGCCATGACATAGGGTTCCACCTTGTATATGTCCACGCCCTCGGCGCTGTCGCCGTGGCGTACCGGGTTGATCATGTTCAGCAGGGGCCAGGCGCGGTCCGCGTCGCCCAGGACGGCGAAGGCCATGACGGCCCACAGGGCGGCGTGGGTGTACTGGCCGCCGTTTTCGCGCACGCCGGGCAGATAACCCTTGATATAGCCGGGTTGCAGGGACGAATGGTCAAAGGGTGGGGTGAGCAGTTGGATAATGCCCAGGTCGCGCCGGACCAGATGCTCGTCCAGAGCGTCCATGGCCGCGCGCTGTCGCCAGTCGGGCGCGGCCCCGGACAGCACGGACCAGCTCTGGCACAGACTGTCGATGCGGCATTCTTCGTTGACGGCCGAACCCAGGGGCGTGCCGTCGTCGAAATAGGCCCGCCGGTACCATTCACCGTCCCAGCCGTTGACTTCCAGATTTTCGCGCAGAGCGTCGGCCTCGGCGGCGCAGCGCGCGGCGAAGCCTTCGTCGCCGTACAGGCGGGCGATGTCCCCGAAGCGCCGGAACAGGTCGTACTGGAAAAAGCCCAGCCATACGCTTTCGCCCCGGCCTTGCTCGCCCACCCGGTTCATGCCGTCGTTCCAGTCGCCCGTGCCCATCAGAGGCAGGCCGTGTTCACCCCGGCGCAGGCCGTGCTCGATGGCCCGCACGCAGTGCTGGTACACGGTTTCGACCAGAGAGGAGGGAATGGGCAGGTCGTACAGCGACTCCTGGTCGGGGGCCGGAGCCGGGCCTTCAATATAGGGTACGCGCTCGTCCAGCACGGTCCGGTCGCCGGTGACTTCCACGTAGCGGCAGACCGCCAGGGGCAGCCACAGGTAATCGTCCGAACAGCGGGTGCGCACGCCGCGGTTCAGAGGCGGATGCCACCAGTGTTGCACGTCGCCCTGAGGGAATTGATGCCCCGCGCACAACACCAGATGAGCCCGGCTGACCTCGGGCAGGGCATGGACCATGGCCATGGAGTCCTGCAATTGATCCCGGAAGCCGATGGCTCCGCCGGACTGGTAATAGCCGCTGCGGGCCCAGAAGCGGCAGGCGATGACCTGGTAAAGCAACCAACCGTTGGCCAGAACATTGAAGGCCGGGTCCGGGGTGGACACGGACACGGCGCCCAGAATGGCGCGCCAGGCGTCGCGCGCTTCGGCCAGGGCGGCCGCGGCGGCACGCGAGTCGCGGTAGCGCTGGACCAGACGGGCGGCCTCTTCGGTGCTTTGGGCCGCGCCCAACAGGAAGACCACCGGGCGGCTTTCGCCGCGGTCCAGGTCGAATACGGTCTGAATGGCGGCGCAGGGGTCGAGGCCCGGTCCCATCCGTCCGGACAGATGGACGCGTCCCATGGCCGCCGGAGCGCCCAGGTCGCGGTTGCGGCCGATGAATTCCCGCCGGTCGCAGGTGAAGGTGCGGTCTTTGCCGTCCACGTCGAAAAAGGCCGTGCGGCCGGGGAAGTCGAGGGAATAGGCGTTACGGGCGAACAGAGTGCCGGTGATGGGGTCGGACTCGGTGACCACGTGCATGGCCGTGCGTTCGCGCACGTCGCCCAGCACCCATTCCACATAGCCCGTGACGGAAACGCGGCGCGGCCGTCCGGATTCGTTGACCACACGCAGCGCCAGAAATTTCACCGGGGCTTCCCGCGCCACGTATACGGTCAGTTCGGTGAACAGGCCGTCTTGGCGGTGTTCGAACACGCTGTAGCCGAAGCCGTGGCGTATGGTGTAACCGCCGCCCCCGTGCCGGGGCAGGGGGGTGGGCGACCAGTAGCGGCCGCTTTCCTCGTCGCGCAGGTACAGGGCCTCGCCCGATGCGTCCGTTACCGGATCGTCGGCCCAGGGCGTAAGCCGGAATTCGTGGGCGTTTTCCTTCCAAGTATAAGCGCCGCCCGACGACGAGACAATGGAACCGAAGCCGGGATTGGCCAGTACGTTGACCCACGGCGCGGGCAAGGCGTCGCCTTCGTGCAGGGTGATGACGTATTCCCGCCCGTCCTGGCTGAACCCCCCGTAGGGATTGCTCAGAATAAGCCCCGCGGGCGCGGGAGCGTCGACCGGAGCGGCATATTCGGGCAGCGCGGGCAGGCCCCGGTCGCCGGATCGCCGGGCCCGGAACGCGGCCGCCCGGGGCAGGGGCGCTTCGGCCCGGCGGCGGGACAGCTGTTCGGCCAGCGTGCCGCGCGAATCGCTGAGAATCACCCGGGCCACCGCCTGGATGAGGATACGCTCCTCGCGCGACAACTGCTGCTCGGGCCGCACGAAGATGCCGCCCGGCCGATCGATGAGGTGGGCTTCGGGCCCGGAGGGGATGAGGCCGAGGATGGTATCCTGCAACTGCTGGCGGTAGCTGACGCGTTCCTCGTTCCACACCACCAGGTCCACGGACAGCCCCTTGCGGCGCCAGTAGGCGTGGGCCTTGACCAGTTGCACGGCCAGTTCGATGTTGGCGGCGTCGTTGATCTTGAGCAGGACAATGGGCAGATCGCCGGAAATGGATTGCCCCCACAGGCCGGATTGGTTGCGCATGTTGGCGGCCAACACGCTGGGCTTGGCCCGCAGACCGGCGTCGGCATAGAGAATGTAGGACGCAAGCTCCTGGAAGCGATGGGCGTCGCGCAGCGAAGCGTTGAACTGGTGCAGCAGCACCTGGCTGTGGGTCCAGGCCAGGTCGAATACACGGTCGGCCAGACGGCGGTCGCGGAATTTGTTGATCTGCAGCTCGCATTCCTCGCGCGAGCGGCTCATGCCGGTCACCAGATCGGCCACCACGGTCTGGCCGGGGTTCAAGATCAGGCGGGCCCGGATGGACACGATGGGGTCAAGCACGGCCCCGGCGGTATCGGACAGGGCTTCGGCGTCCATGGCCGCCGGTTCGGCCAGGGTGCGATCCCGCCCGATGAAGCGGGAACGATCCGTCTCGTAGGAAATGGCGGTGATGTCCGCGCCGTGCACGGCCAGCAGGTGGCACAGCCACGCCGGCTCCTCGTGTTCGTCGCGCGGCCGTCGGGTGCACACCAGGGCCTGAAGCGGACGCAGGATGCCGGTCTGCACGAACAGATTGCTGAAGGCCGGGTGCTGGACGTCGGCGGCGGGCGGGGCCATGACCACCTCGGCGTAACTGGTCAGTTCGACGTGGCGGCGCAGACGGCTGCGGTTGGTGATGTGCAGGCGTCGCAGTTCGATATCGTCCTCGGGCGAGACCACGATTTCGGTATGGGCGTCCAGGTCGCGGTGGCGCACCCGGAATTCGGCCCGGGCGTCGGAGAAAATGGCCTCGAAATGATCGACGCGGACGCAGGTGGGCTGGTAGGTCGTGGACCAGAATTCGCCGCTGACGGTATCGCGCAGATAGCAGAATTGGCCCAGATTGTCGCGGGTGGGGTCCTCGCGCCAGCGGGTGACGGCCAAGTCGCGCCAGCGGCTGTAGCCGCTTCCGGCGCCGCTGACCATGACGTGGTATTGCCCGTTGGACAGAAGTTGCACCGCGGGCGGAGTGCGATTGGGGTCGGTGTAGACCCGCAGCCGATTTTCCGCCGCGCGGGCCGTGGCGTCCACCATGCCCGCCGGGGTGGCCCCGGCGTTGAACAGATATTCGGGGGTGGCCCGGGGCACGCGTTCCTGCAACAGCAGGTCCACGGCCTGAAAGCCGGGATCGGCCAGAAAGCGGCGTTGCATGGGGTTGCCCCGCAGCACGGCGTCGAGGGCCAGCAGGCTCATGCCCTGATGGTGGGACATAAAGACAGGCAGTACGGCCGCGTCTTTGCCGCGCGGCAGACGCACGGGCGTGCGGTCCACGGCCTCGTACATGCCGAAGCGGCCGGACGCCCCCTGCGCGGCCAATTGGCGCAGGTTGCGACAGGCGGCTTGGGGCGCGAACATGAGGGCCATGACCGAGGCGTAGGGAGCGATGACCATGTCCTCGCCCAGGCCGGGTTTGAAACCCAGGCCCGGCACGCCGAACGCGCGGTACTGGTAATAAAGGTTGGCATCCAGGGTGTTGTAACACGATTCGGATATGCCCCAGGGCATGCCGTTGTCGCGGCCGTACTCGATCTGGCGGCGCACGGCCCCCCGGCAGGTGCACTCCAGCAACGAGCCGGGATAACTGGGCATGACCAGGGCGGGCATAAGGTATTCGAACATGGAGCCCGACCACGAAAGCAGCACGGGGTCGCCGTCCACGCCGGTGAGCAGCCTGCCCAGCGAAAACCAGCTATCCTGCGGCAACTGCCCCGAGGCGATGGCCACAAAGTAAGCCAGGCGGGCTTCCGAGGCCAGCAGGTCGTAATAGGAGGCGTCGCGGCGGCGTTCGTCGACATTGTAGCCGATGCTGAGCAGATCGCGACGGGGGTCGTACAGCAGGTCGAAGTCCATATCCGCCAGTTCCGCCGCGCGTCGGGCCAGACGGTCGGCCAGGGCCACGCGCTCGACGGCCAGGTCGCGCACCTCCGAGGCCCGAACTCGGGCCGATTCGGGCAGAGCGCGCGGGTCGAGCCCGGTCAGTCGACGCCAGGTGGGCAAGCCCAGACTGTGGTCGGTGAGGGTGACGGCTGTAGGCAGCAGAACGCGGTGGATATCGTCATGGATGTCGCGGCATTGATCGATGAGGGCATTTTGCCAGAAGGCAGCGTCGCCGCCGGGCTCGGGGCGGCAGGCGGCCTGTAATCCCTCGGCCAGCATCAGCAGGCGCTGAAGGCAGTCCGCCGCTTCGTCCAGGGACGGAAAAGAGGCTTCCCGCGAGTCCTCGATGGCTTTATGGAAGGCCCGCCAGGCCGGACAATCGAGTTTTTCGGCCTTGAGCGCCGTCCCCAGCACCTCGGCCGTATCGGCCAGTCCGGCCAGGGCGCGGGCATCCCAGACCGGCGTGTCGGCCAACTCCAGCAGGCCGGGCCGCAGGGTCAGCAGGTGCCCGGCCAGGTTGCCGTTGTCCACGGTGGAGACATAGTGCGGGTGAAGCGGTTCCAGTGTGCGGGTGTCGTACCAGTTGTACAGGTGACCGTTGTAGCGTTCCAGGTTGTGAATGGCGTTCAGCATGCGTTCCAAACGCTCCAGCATACGGCCCGTGCTCAGGTAACCGAAATCGTGCGCCGCCAGATGGGCCAGCAAGGCCAGACCCATGTTGGTGGGGGAAGTGCGGTGGGCCACGGCGGCCACCGGTCCCTCCTGCATGTTGTCCGGAGGCAGCCAGTTGTCGTCTTCGTTCACATAATGGTCGAAAAAAGCCCAGGTGCGGCGGGCCAGTCCGTGCAGAAAACGGCTTTGTTCGCGGTTGGGAACGAAGACCCGGCGGCGGGCGGGCAGGCTGAGCCGCCAGGCCAGGGCCGGGGCCGCGGCCCACAGAAGCAGGAAGGGGGCGGCCACGGCCAGGGCCGCCCCGTGCCGGGTCAGGAGCGCCGCCAGGACGGCCGCCAGCGCCGGACATATCCACATCAGGGAGTACAGGCCGGACAAGGTGCCCGCCGCCGTGCGTTCGGCCTCATGTGAAGGATTCCATTGCAACAGATGGCGGTGGCTGATCCACTCGCGCCACAGCGTGCGCAGAATGGCGTCCAGGCAGTACCAGGCCTCGAAGGGCAGCCATGCCAGAGTCAGCGCATCGCGCAAAAGCTGGAGGCCCAGGGAGTGGAGCTGAGCACGCAGGTGGCGCAGAGAGGACACTCCGGGACTTTTGCCGGTCAGCCCCACGGCAAAGTCCGCCAGGGGCAGGCCGAAGATCAGGGCCAGGACGCCCAGAGTCCAGGCCAGGGGATGGGAAAAGACGAACCAGCCCATAATCAGCACGGCCAGCAGGGCGGGCGGGACCAGACTGCGACGCAGGTTGTCGAGCAGCTTCCAGCGCGACAGAGCGGATAGGGGATTGCGTTCGCGGCCGCCGCCCCGTACGGGCGCCCGGGGCAGCAACCAGGGCAGCAGTTGCCAGTCGCCGCGTATCCAGCGTTGACGGCGTTTGACGTCGGCGCTGTAGCGGGCCGGGTAACCCTCGTAGAGTTGCACCTCGCTGAGCAGGCCCGACCGGGCGAATCCGCTTTCGATAAGGTCGTGACTGAGAATGCGGTTGTCCGGAAAACGGGCGCCGGTGGAACGCTCGAAGGCGTCCACGTCGTAGATGCCCTTGCCGATGAAGGACCCCTGGCCGAACAGGTCCTGGTACACGTCGGACACGCTTCGGGTATAGGGGTCGATGCCCGCTTCGCAACAGAACAGTTTGGCATAGGGCGACAGTTCGGCGCTGGCCAGTCCCACACCCACCAGGGGTTGAAGAATGCCGTAGCCCGAGACCACGCGTTGCCGGGCGGGATCGTACACCGGATGGTTGAGGGGGTGGGCCATAGCCCCGATGAGTTCGCGCGCGGCGTCTCGGGGGAGCATGGTGTCCGTGTCCAGGGTGATGACGTAGCGCACGGGCGGCCGGGCCATACCCTCGGGATCGGTCGCCGCCCCGCCCGCCAGCAGCAGAAAGCGGTTGCGGTCCTTGCCGCGCAACAGGCCGTTGAACTCGGCCAGTTTGCCGCGCTTGCGCTCGTATCCCATCCACACCCCTTCGCTTTCGTTCCACAGGCGGGGGCGGTGACACAGGAAAAAGCGTTCGCCGCCCTCGCCCGGCCAGGTTTTGTTGAGGGCGTCGATACCCTGCCGGGCGCGGTCGAGCAGAGTTTGATCGAGGGCGGTCGTTTCCTCCGGAGCGTCCGGAAAGTCGGTGAGCAGGCCGAATTGCAGGCCTTCATCCCGGTTGGCGAGATACAAGACTTCCAGCTTTTCCAGCAGTTCGTCCACCTGGGACACGGACCCGATCATGGTGGGCACGACCACCACGGTCCGGCAGGAAGGCGGTATGCCGCGGCTGAAGTCCAGACGGGGCAGAAAGGCGGGCGGGGCCAGTCGGGCGGCCAGCCGGTTGACGATTTGCAGGGCCGTCTGGCTCACGGCCAGGAGAAGGGCGAGACCGGCCGGAATAAATAGCCGGGTCGGGACGTCCGGCCGGTGCCCGCCGCCCGTCAGGGCGGCCGCGAAGGGCCAGGCCAGCAGCAGAGTAACGACGAGGGCCGACCCCAGATACAGGGGCAGAGGAGCGGCCTTGAGCGTCCGGCCCAGGGCAAAGGCCAGTCGGACGGGTACGGGGCGTTCGTTCATGCCCACGGCCGCCCGCAGACGGGGGCGGCCCTCGCCCAACAGGTAGAACCCCACGTGGCTTTCCAGCCGTCCGTCGTCCCGGCCTTCATACGGCGGAAGACCGCTCGCGCGGCGCGCGCTTCCGGTCGGGGAACCGCTCCGCGCCAGATCCAGAGCCGCCCGGGCCACATCCTGTTCGGGGAGCCGGGCGCGCCGGGCCGTTTTTTCCACGATATGCCGGTAATGATCGCGCGAGGCGAAGTCCATGGCCGGATATACCCCCGTCGGGTCCTCGCGCAGGATGGATTCCACCAGGCTGAGCCCCTCCACAAACGCACGCCAGTCCACGGCCGACAGCAGGCGCAGGCTGGTCATATTGTTGCTGACGGACACCTGATCCGCCGCCTGCTGCTGGGTTTCAAGCTGGATCATGTCTTCAACGGACGTGCCTGTTTCGGCCAGTCTTTCCTCCACCCAGGCCAGGGGCAGGGCCAAAGAGGTGTTCTGACCCTGGAGTCGACGGGCGAACTCGGCCACAAAGGCGCTGGTGAGAGGCGGGTTGGAGGCCGCCATTTCAGCCACGGTGAGCACCACATTCTTACGCTCGCGTTCGGCCACCTCGAGCATGCGGTCGGCCCATTCCACGGCCAGAGCGTGGTCGCGCCAGGCGGCCATGACACGGGCGGCCACCCTGCGCAGATTTTCCAGCAGGGCCAGACGCAGCATAATGGGGATGGCCCACAGTTCACCCAGAGTGAGGGGCGCGACGGTCTGATAGGCGGCCACAAAGCGGCTGAGCACCCGGCTGTCCAGGCGGCCGTCGCTGTGCGAAATGTTTTCGAGAGCGATGTCGTAGACGCGGGGCAGTCCCTCCGGGCGTTCGTCCCCGTCGTCGTCCGTCGAGGCGGCCAGTTGGGGGAGTTCGCGGCTATAGTGGGGGGGCAGGTGGCGGCGGGCGGTGCGGATTTGCTCCTCGACCAGATAATAATTGTCCAGCAACCATTCTCCGGCCGGGGTGATGCGCCGGTCCACCCGGGACAGCGTGGTGACGGCGGTGAACATGGTGTAGCAGTCGGCCAGTACGGCCTCGTTGTCGGCCAGCCGGGCGAGCAGATGATTACGGCGGGTGCCGGGGATCAGGCGGTGGCGCTCGGCCAGTTCCTTACCGTGGCTCTCCATTCGCTCGGCGCTGAACAATTCCGAACACAGCACGGGTTCGGATTCCAGCCTGCGATGGGAGGCCCGCCATAGAAAAATGCCGGCTTTGAAACGCTGCCAGGCGGAAGCGAAGACAGGAACGATGTTCATGCGGGGAATCTCTCGAGAGGGTGATGGGGACGCGCCGCAAGACCCGCCCCACGCGGGTTTGCTTATCTCCCATTAATTGTTAGAGGGGCAGAAGGGTCAATGATATGCCGAAACGAAGCGGGATGCCGAAGGAAATCGCGGCGCGCTTTCGTCGGCGGCGGTCGAAGGGGGGCTTATCTATGCTGTCGCCATTCGTAAGGCTCTTTCGTCGCCTGACGACTGCCGCAGACCCGTGTGGAACACGGCCTGTTTTTGTGCCGACATGAATTTTCAAAAAGGCTCAATCAAATACCGGAACAGAGCCTTTAAAAAAACAGAGAGTTCGGAGGAAGGATGTTTATAGATTAACTATTTGATATATAAAATATAATAGAAAAAATATCAGATGTCCCCTTTGTTCCGTCGCACGAATGCGGACCGTCATCCGGCCGTGGCGCTCGGCGGACGCGGTCGAGAGAGGGGCTGCTTCCGCAGGTCTTCTCCCGTCGACATTTCGGACTTCGGGGGGATGGCGGCGCTCATGGAAGCGCGCGTGAGGGGGCTGAATACCGATTTTCGTATACGGCGTCAGCTCTTCCCAAGATAGCGATCGAGGTTGCGAAAGGCTTCCTGCAGGCGGACGCGCAACAGATTTATAATATCCTGTCGCGGGTAGAGGAAATTCCACAACAGCAGAATGCTGGCCGGGGGCAGGGTCCATGCGTTCGAATTCAGGACCACGGGATGGGGCGGCACGTAGGTTTTAATGTGATCCGGCGGAGTGGACTGGGAGAAGGCATGCAACATGGGTTCGGGCAGCACGGTCCAGCCCAGTCCTCGCCAGGCCAGATCCAGCGCGGCCATGAGGTCGTTGGTTTCCCAAGTGAGGGTGCTCATGACGTGGCGCAGGCCGCCTCGGGCGCTGTCGCCCACCACGATTTGGCGGTGCATCGCCAGATCGGAGGGGGAAATATCTGTTTTGCCCGCCAGTGGATGATCCCAAGGGGCCACGATGACCTGGTTGACCGTGGCGATCCAGCTCCCCTCGCAGTGTTCGGGGCGTCTGTTTTCGCTTTTATAGACAAGCGCCAGTTGCGCGTCGCCTTCCTCCACGCGCTGCCAGGCTTCGGCATGGGGGCAAATGAGCAGACGAATTCGTAAAAAAGTATACTGCCGGGCCAGATCCGCCAGGATTTCGTTGAGCAGAAAAAACGGAACTCCGTCACCCATGGCGATGCTCAAGGTACCCGTTTCACCCTTATAGCGGGCGATGGCCTTGGCTTCAAACCGGTTGCAACGGCGCAGCACCTCCCGAGCTTCGCCCACCAGTTCGCGTCCCGCTTCGGTGAGCGCCGGAGGGCGCGCCGAGCGATCGAACAAATCCACGCCCAACTCGGCTTCCAAAGTGGCCACATGCGTGCTGACCACGGATTGGGCCCGGCCCAACGAGCGGGCCGCCTCGGAAAATGACCCCTTTTCAGCGGCCGCTACAAAGGAATTGAGTTGTTCCAGCGTCCAGTCCATACGCTTCCTGTCTGATTTTTATACGATTTGAGAGCGTCGCGCGCGGCCCTGATGAATTTTCATACACCATCAGGTTTTTGATGGAGACTGATTTGGCGCTAGCAGAAAATCATGAAAAAGTCGACGCGTATCGACCGGCAGGCCCTGTCGTTCCTTTTCCGGACAGGGAAGGCGGGGCGAAACCGGCCGGGGAAACATCTTAAGGAGTATATTAATGTCACGTGCAGGAATAGTCGCCGCCTTGCTGACCGTCGTCCTGACGGCCGGGGGCTGTTCATTCGCGCCCGAATACGAGCGTCCCGTGATGGACCTGCCCCAGGCCTGGACCGACGCCGGGGAACACAACCTCGACGTTCAGTGGTGGCGCCGTTTTAACGACGATACCCTCAACGCTCTGGTGGAAGAGGCCCTCGCCCATAACCTCGATCTTGAACAAGCTCTGGCCCGGGTGGACCAGGCCCGCGCCCAACTGGGCACGGCCCGTTCCGACCTGGCTCCCGCGCCCGCCGCTTCCGCTTCGGCCGCGCACACTCTGAGCGGGTCGGATACCCGTGTCAATGAATACGGCGCTTCGCTGGGCGTCAGTTCGTGGGAATTGGATTTGTGGGGCAAATACCGCAACAAGGCCGCTTCGGCCCGCGCCGACCTGCTCTCCACCGAAGCGGCCCGCGACGCCGTGCGTCTTTCCGTGGCGGGCAATACGGCCAAAACCTATTTTCAACTGCGCTCCGCCGCGCTTCAGGAACAGACGGCGGAGCGGGTGCTGCACACCCGTGAGGAGGCGCACCGTATCTACGTCAACCGCTATCAGCAGGGGCTCATCGACGAGCTTTCCTTGCTGCGCGACGAGGCGGAAGTGGAGACCGCGCGCAACACCCTGTATACCGCCCGCATCGCCCGAGATTCGGCGGCCAGCGCCCTGGCCGTGCTGGTGGGGCGTTCGCCCGCCGACATCATGGAAGGCAATATGAGCGCCGGCGATCTCGACGCGGCGCTGCCCACCGCTCCGGTGCTGCCCGCCGGGATGCCCTCGGACCTGCTGGAGCGGCGCCCCGACATCCGTCAGGCCGAGGAGTCTCTCAAGTCTGCGAATTTTAATATCGGCGTGGCCAAGGCCAGCTATTTCCCCTCGCTGTCCCTCACCGGGCTGCTGGGCCTGGTCAGTCCCGAACTCAATAACCTTTTTTCGTCCGACGGCCGGACCTGGCAGGGACAGGCGGGGTTGCGTCTGCCCCTGGACCCCTGGCGCACCAGGAATACCGTGGCCGGAGCCGAAGCCCTCAAGCGCGAGGCCGTGGCCGCTTATGAACAGACCGTGCAGAATGCCTTTAAGGATATGCGCGACGCGCTCACCGGGCAGGAGCAGTACGCCTTGGCCGTGAAGTCGCAGGAACGCCAGGTGGACGTGTTGTCCCAAGCCGTGGTCCACGCCCGTAACCGGTTCAACAACGGTTATTCCTCTTACTTGGACCTGCTGGACGCCGAACGTTCTCTGTTCAGCGCCGAGCTGAATTTCATCGCTACCCGGGCCCAGCAATTATCCAGCATTGTGGACGTTTGTCTGGCGATGGGGGGCGGCTGGGAGTAAAGTCGACAGGGTTTTGGGGGCTTGCGCGCTGTCGGATTTTTTTGTTCGCGCAAGGAACACGTTTCCCTTTTCCCTGTTGATGCGACATCGCGTTCCGGCTGCTTATGCCAGGAAAGTTAAAACGCTTTATAAGGAATCATCATGACTCGACATATAGTTTCTTCGTTCGTCGCGGGAAGCCTGGCCTTGGCTCTGTGCGCCTGCGACCGGCAGGACGCCGCCCCGGAGGGGACGGCCATGCAGATGCCCGCTACCCGGGTGACCATAGCGGACATGACCCCCACCACCGTCACCCTGACCGGCGAAATGGCCGGGCGCACCGTGTCTTACCGTCAGGCCGAGGTCCGGCCCGAAGTCGGCGGTCTTATCCGTGAACGTTGCTTTCAGGAAGGCTCGGACGTGCAGGAGGGCGACGTGCTCTACCTCATCGAGCCCGACACCTACCAGGCCGCCCACGACAGCGCCAAGGCGGCTCTGGCCAAAGCCGAGGCCAACCTCAACGCCGCCCGCCTGAAAGATCAGCGCACCACACAACTGTTCAAGACCAATTCGGTCAGCCGCCAGGACTATGACGACGCCCACGCCGCCTATCTCCAGGCCCAGGCCGAAGTGGCCGCCTGCCAGGCTTCGCTGCGTTCGGCCGAAATCGATCTTGAGCGCACTCAGATCCGGGCTCCCATCAGCGGGCGCATCGGCAAATCCTCGGTGTCCGTGGGCGCGTTGGTCACGGTGAACCAGACCTCCGCTCTGGCCACCATCCACCAGACCATGCCCATGAATGTGGACCTTACTCAGTCCGTGGATGAAATGCGCGGCCTGCGCAAGCAGTTGGGCATGGGGAACGGCGATGAGCTTCGGCCTGAATCGATCGAAACCGAGGTCAACCTGATTCTCAGCGACGGCAGCGCCTATCCCGAAGCCGGTACCCTGCGTTTCGCGGACGTGGGCGTGGATGAGGGCACCGGAACCGTTACCATCCGGGCCGAATTTCCCAACGCGTCCCGCGAACTTCTGCCCGGAATGTTTGTGCGGGCCGTGGTGGACATGGGCACCAAACGGGATGCGTTGCTCGTGCCGCAGCGGGCCGTGTTGCGCGACCAGCGGGGCACACCCTTCGTGTTCGTGGCCGTGCCCGGCGAGGGCGACTCCTTTAAGGCCGAACGGCGCTCCGTCACTCTGGGCGCGGCCTACGGCGACGCCTGGCTGGCTCTGGACGGGCTGCAGGCCGGGGATAAAGTTATTGTGGGCGGCGCGCACAGCGTGCGCAACGGCGGTCCGGTGACCGTGGTTACCGAAGCCCAGTTGGAGGCCGAGGCCGCGGCCCGCACCGGCCGCGCCACTCTGGCGGCCGAAGCCGAAGTATCGGCGGGAGGTCAGGCGTAATGTCCCGCTTTTTTATTCATCATCCCATTTTTGCCTGGGTTATCGCCCTGGTGATCATGCTGGCGGGGGCCATTTCCATGGTCAGCCTGCCTGTTTCCCAGTATCCCGACGTGGCGTCGCCCGCCATCCGGGTCAGCGCCACATATCCGGGGGCTTCGGCCCAAACGGTGCAGGATACCGTGACCCAGGTCATCGAGCAGAACATGACCGGCCTGGACAACCTGCTGTATATGAGTTCCACGTCCGACTCGTCGGGCCAGGCTTCCATTACTCTGACCTTCGCCATGGGCACCGATCCGGACACCGCCCAGGTGCAGGTGCAGAACAAGCTGCAACTGGCCACCCCCATGCTGCCCCAGACCGTGCAGCAGCAGGGCGTCAGCGTCACCAAATCCAACAGCAGCATGTTCCTGGCTCTGGCCTTCATATCCACCGACGGGAGCATGGATCAGACCGACTTGTCGGACTATGTGAACGCCACCATTAAGGATGAACTGAGCCGTGTCGACGGCGTGGGCGACGTGACCACTTTCGGCGGTCAGTATGCCATGCGCATCTGGCTGGACCCGGATAAGCTGCACAAGTACAACCTGACGCCCAGCGACGTGGTGGGCGCTATCAAGGCCCAGAACGTGCAGGTGGCGGCAGGCCAGCTCGGCGGCCTGCCCGTTCCCGACGACGGGGCGGGCGCACCGCCCATCAATGTCACCATCAAGGCCCAGGAATTGCTCCAAACTCCCGCCGATTTTGAGAATATCCTGTTACGGGTGGAGCCCTCGGGCGGATCGGTGTTCGTAAAAGATGTGGCTCGGGTCGAAATCGGCAGCGAAAGTTATTACGCCACTTCCCGCTTGAACGGCGCTCCGGCCGGCGGTCTGGCCCTCAGCCTGGCTTCCGGGGCCAATGCCCTGTCCACGGCCGAGCGGGTCAAGCAACGCATTGAGGAGCTTAAGCCCTATATGCCCGAAGGCGTGGAAGCCGTGGTGGCTATGGACACCACGCCTCCGGTGCGCATGTCCATCGAAGAAGTGGCCAAGACCCTGTTCGAAGCCGTGGCCCTGGTTTTTCTGGTTATGTTGCTTTTTCTCCAGAACGTGCGCGCCACGCTCATTCCCACCATCGCCGTGCCCGTGGTCTTGCTGGGCACCTTCGGGGTATTGGCCGTTTTCGGCTATTCCATCAATACATTGACGTTGTTCGGTATGGTGTTGGCCATCGGCCTGTTGGTGGACGACGCCATCGTGGTGGTGGAAAACGTCGAGCGCGTCATGAGCGAGGAACACCTCGACCCTGTGGCGGCCACCGAGAAATCCATGGGCCAGATCACCAGTTCGCTGGTGGGCATCGCCGTGGTGTTGTCGGCCGTGTTTCTGCCTATGGCTTTCATGAGCGGGTCCACGGGGGTCATTTATCGTCAGTTCTCGGTAACCATCGTATCGGCCATGCTGCTTTCGGTGCTTATCGCTCTGGTGCTTACTCCGGCTCTGTGCGCCTCCATGCTCAAGAGCCGGGGCGGGCATGCCGAAGCCCAGCACGGTTTTGCCGGTTGGTTCAACCGCGCCTTCAACGCGGGTACCGTTCGTTATCACCGCGGCATCCGGAGCCTTGCCCGGCGAGGGGGGCGGCTGATGCTGGTCTACGCGGCGCTGGTGGCCTGCCTGGCTTTTCTGTATATGCGTCTGCCCACCGCTTATTTGCCTTCTGAAGACCAGGGGGTATTGTTCGCTTTGGTGCAGATGCCTTCCAACACCCCCCAGGAACGTACTCTGGAGGTGCTTAAACAGTTGGAAGACTATGGGCTGACCCAGGAAAAGGATACTGTGGAACGCATCATGTCCGTGGCCGGGTTCAGTTTTTCCGGCAGCGGTCAGAACACGGGCATGGCCTTTATTTCCTTAAAGGACTGGGAGGAACGCCCCAACCCGGACCAGAGCGCCGCGGCCGTGGCCGCGCGTTTCCGCCAGGCTTTCACCGGCATGGTCGACGCTCAGGTGGTGGTGTTCCAGCCCCCGGCCATCATCGAACTGGGCACTTCCGCCGGGTTCACTATGGAACTTCTGGACCGGGGCGGCGTGGGCCACGAAAAATTGATGGAAGCCCGCAACCAGTTGCTCGGCAACGCGGCGGCCAATCCGGCCATCGCCTACGCGCGGCCCAACGGCCTGGACGACACAGCCCAGTACGCCATTTCCATCGACAACAGACTGGCCGCCAGCCTGGGCCTGTCACTCAGCGACATCAGCACCGATTTGTCGGTGCTGGCGGGCGGAGCCTACGTCAACGACTTCATCGACCGGGGGCGGGTCAAAAAGGTCTACGTGCAGGCCGACGCGCCCTTCCGCATGGTTGAGGCCGACCTCAGGCACTGGAACTTCCGCAACAACCTGGGCGACCTGGTGCCCTTTTCGTCCATTGCGTCCACGGACTGGACCATGGGCCCGGCCCGGCTGGAACGTTACAACGGCGTGGCCTCTCTGGAAATTCAGGGTGAACCTGTGCCGGGCGTAAGCTCGGGCACGGCCATGGCCGCTATGGAGGCCGAAGTGGCCAAACTCGGCAAGGACTTCGGCGTGGATTGGACGGGGCTTTCCTACCAGGAACGCCTGGCCGGCAGTCAGACTCTTCTGTTATACGGCCTGGCTGCGGTAGTGGTCTTTCTGGCTCTGGCCGCCCTGTACGAAAGTTGGTCCATCCCCATCGCGGTTATTCTGGTCATTCCTTTGGGCATGTTGGGAGCGGTGCTGGGCACCAGTCTGCGCGGCCTGAGCAACGACGTGTACTTCCAGGTGGGGATGCTGGCCACTATGGGATTGGGGGCCAAAAACGCCATCCTGGTGGTGGAGTTTGCCCGTACCCTGTGGCGGAACGGCGCCGGCCTGCGCGAGGCGGCCGCCGAGGCGGCCCGACTGCGTCTGCGGCCTATCCTCATGACCTCTCTGGCCTTCGGGCTGGGGGTGTTGCCCCTCATGATCGCCTCGGGCGGAGCCAGTTCGGCCAGCCAGAAGGCCGTGGGCACCGCTGTATTCTGCGGTACCGTGGCGGCCACGGCCCTGGGCATCTTCTTCATTCCGGTATTCTTCGTGGTGGTCTGCAGCGTGGCCGACCGCCTGTTCGGTAAGAAGAGGAAGGGGGCGGTCACGGTCGACCCCACGCCCGTCGAGGGCTAAACCTCAGCCGGGGCTTCCCGCCCCGGCGCGTGCGGCTTCCCTGTGTGCGGGGGGAGCTGGCGCGGCGCCTCCCGGAAGCAAGGCCCGGGAGGCGCTTTTTTTAATCATTATCTCCCTCCCCGGCTCATGAGCCGAAGGAGGATACTAGTCGATTTTGTTCTGCAACTCATTGGAATGAATTGACACTTTTTTACGGGAATTCTTATATTAAAAACGCCGCGGGGCAATGTCGGCATATTCCGACGGGCCGCGCGGCGCAAGGCGGGGTGAAGGTGCGGCGGCTTCGGCGCATACCGCCTCAGGTGGCGGAACCCGGTTCCGAAGTCCCGCGTCAACCACTACCCAATCCAAGGAGATTATAGCTATGGCTACCAAAGAACGTCAGATGCCCGCGCGCGATTCCGAAGGCCGTTTCATGTCCAAGGGCTCCGAAGGCCACAGCGGCCAGCGCATGCCCGAGCGCAACGCGGAGGGTCGCTTTGTGTCGGAAAACGAACGCGGCGACAAAAAGGGCTCCTCGTCGAGTTCTTCGACCGGTTCTTCCTCCCGGAATGAAAAGCGCTAAGGCGCATTAACCATCCCCCGTGATTCCGAGGAGGAAAGCCCTTGTTTCCTCCCCCAAATCACGGGATGCCGGGCCCCGCTTCGGCGGGGCCCTTAGGATTCCATCGAGGGGCCTTCCGACGCACCTATTGCGCCGCCAGACGGTCGGCCAACGCCAGAATGGAGCGAAAATGGCGTTCTTCGCAGGGCAGTACGGATAAACGACTGCCCTGACGCAAAAGCTCCATATCCGCCAGATCGGGTTGCCGACGCAGGAGCGCGCGCGGTACGGGAGGAACGAACGAGCGCACCAGGCGCACATCCACCATGTACCAGCGGGGGTTGTCGGGGGTGGCGGCCGGATCGAAATGCTGAGCAAAGGCGTCCTGAGCCGTATGATCCGGATAGCCTTCCTTCACGATTTCCACCACGCCGGCGACCTCGGGCGTTTTGCCGCTGTGGTAGAACAGGCCGAGGTCGCCCCGGCGCATATCGTCCCGCATAAAGTTGCGGGCCTGATAGTTGCGCACGCCGTCCCAGGCTGTAATCCGGTCGGGCGAGGCCTCCAGATCGGCCAGGGAAAAACAGCCGGGTTCGGTCTTGAATATCCAGTAGCGCATGGCGGCCTCCAGAAAGAGAGTCAAAAAAATCTGTCAGGAATTATTCTCAAAGAAGACAGGGCTTCGTCAAGGCTGGAAGGGGAAGGAAAATAAAACGGCCTTCCGTCTGCGGACGAAAGGCCGTTGGGACTCTGTACGGCGGGGGTCAACCCTTTTTCATATCGACAATGAGAACGCCCAGTTGTTGAGCCTGCTCTGCCAGTTCGGCAACAGCCCGGGCCGCTTCGTTCATGGCCTGGGCCGTCTGTCCGGCTACGGAATTGACCTGGGCCAGGGACTGGTTGATCTCGTCGCTGGCCGCCGATTGTTCCTCGCTGGCGGCCGCGATGGCCCGAACCTGATCCGCCGTCTCTTCCACCATAGCGACGATGGCCTGCAGGGCTTGCCCCGATTTATTGGCGAACTCCGTGGCCTGGTCGATCAGGTCCACCGCGTTGTCCACACCGCTCATGCTGGCGGCGACGCTGTGTTGAATAGCGTTGATGGCGTTGCCCACGTCGGAGGTGGAAGACATGGTTTTTTCCGCCAGGTTGCGCACTTCGTCCGCCACCACGGCGAAACCGCGTCCGGCTTCGCCCGCGCGGGCGGCCTCGATGGCCGCGTTCAGGGCCAGAAGATTGGTCTGGTCCGCGATATCCGAAATGACGCCCATAATCTGGGTGATGGCCTTGGCGTTTTCATTCAGTTTTGCCATATCTTCCTTCAGGGCCAGCGACTGTTTTTGTACAGCCTGGATGCTGTCCACGGCGTGTTCCACAATGCGGGCGCCTTCTTCGGCGCGCTCTTTGGTGGACGTGGACACGTCGGCGGCAGAACCGGCGTTTTTGGCCACTTCAAGCACGGTGGCGTTCATTTCGTTCATGGCCGTGGCGGCTTCAGTCAAGCGCGATGCGGAGTCGGTCGCCCCGCGATCCGACTGCTCGATCTGAGCCGAAAGTTCCGCCGAGGCCGAGGATACCACTCCGGCCACCTGATCCAGCTTATCGGCGGCCGTCAACATGCGTTCCGTTTTGTCCCGGGCTTCGCGTTCGGCCGCCTCGGCCGCCTGCATGGCCTCCCGGGCTTTGAGCGACTCGGCTTTGGCCTCCTCGGACAGAGCCTGAGCCTTGTCGATCCCTTCGATGAGCGAGGCGATCATATTTTTCAGGGAGGAGCTGAGTTGCTTCAGCTCGCCGCCGAAGCGGGAATCTTCGATGGGCTGCTTCAGATTGCCGCCGGCGATGATTTCCGCGGTTTTGGCCAGATAGTTGATGGGGGCTACGGCGGACCGCACCAGGATGAATATGACGCCGAGCATCAGCAACAGGGTGACGCCGCACAAGCCGAGGGTGACGTTGCGAATGGCGTTGGCCTCCGCCATGACTTCCTCCAACGGCACCACCAGAGCCACATACCAGTTCTGCCCGGTGTCGCGCAGGGAAATGGGCTGATAGTAACGGATAAAGTCGCCGTCCTTGGTCGTGGCCTCTTCCATATAGGTCCGACCGGCCTGGAAGGCGCTGCGGGCCTGTTCCGGAGAGACGAATCGGTTGACGTCGAAAAGATTTTTGCCGATCAGCCCGTGTTCCTTGTGGGCCACCACCAGCCCGTCGGCGGTCAGCAGCCCGGCGTAACCGGTGGAGTAAACGTCGATGCCTGTGATAAGTTCATCCAGTTGAGCCAGCGAGATATCGGCCACCACGGTTCCCCGGAACCTCCCGTCCACCATGACGGGATAGGATGCCGTGGACATGGCGATGATGGTTCCGTTGGAATTGTAGTCGGTGGGATCGGAAAGAAACGGTTTTCCCGTTTTTTGGGGGACGGTGTAATATGCTTCCGTAATCGAGCCGCCCAGATCGGTCACCGGGGCATCCTGGGCGCAATAAGGCAGAAAACGCCCTTCAGCCGTGCTGCCGGTGGCTCCCCGGAATTCTGCGTCTCTGCCGTCGAAAGCGTTGGGTTCCCACATGGTGCCGCAACCATACAAAGTGGCGCTGTCGGCGTGAATCCCGGTCTGCATGGCGATGAGCGTGTCACGGGAAATAGTCCGGCCCTCCTGAAGCGCCTGGCTCAGCCCCCCGGCCAGAGCGCCCGCTTCGTCGATGGCCACGCCCAGAAAATCCCGAATATAATTGCCGTACTGGGCGCCTAAAGCCGTCAGTTCTCGATTGGCGATATGTTCAATGGCACTGGATGTCCGGCTTTGAATCTGCCAGGTGAGCACGCCCAGAATAACGCTGAGCACTACGGCGACGGGCAGCACGATTTTTGAAGTCATGCGCAACTGACGATACCAATTCATTCCCCATACTCCTTTGGGGCCCGGAACACCGTCAAATCACCGGCGCTGTCTCCCCATGTCGATGTTTTCCACGCCGCCGCTCCCCGGAAACGGCATACTCATTTTGATATTTAAGGCAGTCTGGTGTGATATACTACACTTTAAAAATCATGAGGCAACCTGAATTACTGAGAGTCCGGTTTTGGAGGAAAATATTTTTGGATAATTTTAATAAATGTGGTAAATAGCTTTATATATTGTTTTATTTTCTATATTTATATTGTATTTAGCGTTTTTTTGGGAATTGCCTTTGAGGGGGCAGGATAAGAGAAGTAAAAACTATCGAGTACTTTTTTATTATCTCTTTGAAATACTGCTTAGATAACCATTTGAATCTTTAATTAAATTTGGTATGCTTTGTATTGAAATTGCCGACACTCGCCGAGCGGGGGGATTTTTGTTTCGTATACTTTACGCGCTCAATCGCTTAAAATCATAATAAAAAGAAAAAGGACTGTCTTTCGACAGTCCTCTAAATTTGGTGGAGCTGAAGAGAATTGAACTCTTGGCCTCTTGAATGCCATTCAAGCGCTCTCCCAACTGAGCTACAGCCCCACGGCAAGGAATACACTTGCCGTAATCCGGAGCAATCGTCAAGCAAAAAATGATAGGAGGTACGCGTTTTCCTCATTTTTTTTCTATGTAATCTGTTAACATACGAAAATTATTTAGAGTTGCGGATTGCGGCCGCCGCCGTTTGCGGGGCGGTGTTTTTTTCACGGGCTTGACGGGGCGAACGATGGTTGGCGGCGCGCTGCTGGAAGAAGGTGCCGGATACGATACAGGCCAGGCCTGCCAGGGTAGACGGAGCGATGGGCTCGCGCAGCACCAGACTGACCCAGAATAAGGAAAGAAAGGGCACCAGGAAGGACAGGGTGCCGATCCGCGCCACGGAACTGCTGAGTTTGAGCGCCCGACTCCACAGCACGAAGGGAATCCCCATCTCGAACAGTCCCACGGCCACGGCGGCCGAAATGCCGGGCCAGGGCAGGGCGTCGGGCGGCGGAAGGGTCTGAAAGCCGTCCAGACACAAAAACAGCAGGGCCAGTAGGAAACTCACGCTGAAGCTCAGAAAGAGGGTGAGCAGCGGAGCGGTCCTGTTTTTGGCGTTGAGCAGCCAGTAGACGGCGTTGAGCAGGGTGCTGCCCAGTACGCAGACCAGGCTCAGTGGCCGGATGGGGCCAAGCTCGCCTGAACTACCGCCCGCGGCCACAATAACCACTCCCATATAGGCGAAAAGCATCCACAGAAATTCACGGAGGGAAAGGCGCTGACGTAGAGCCCAGGCGCTGAGCAGCGCCAGGACCAGGGCCCAGGTGCTGTTGATGGGTTGGGCCACCTGCGCGGGCAAGCCGCCGAAGGCCCGTAGCAACAGGTTGTAATAGCAGAATAGGATGCCGCCCTGGATCAGGATGTTGAGACGCTCGCCCCGTGTCAGCCCGCGCAAATCGGCCCAGCCTCCGGAGCCGCCCCGGTGCAGGAGCAGAAAACCAAGAATAAGCAGAGCCGTTCCCATAGCGACGAGAATAAGGGGGATGGGAGCCAGCGACGCCAGCGCGAGCTTGAGGGCCGTGGCAATGGTGGACCACATGAGCACGGTCAGCCCGGCATAAAGAAAAGCCTTATTCTGGTTGGTCATGAAAACTCCGGGGGGCGTTATACTTAAAATGGCCTTGCCTTCTTTGCGCTTTATCACCGCCGTTTCCGCAGGGGAAGGGAGTGCTTGAGCTCGGCGCGGCGTATGTCCGTCGAATGGGGGCCCGTTTTGTCCGCCTTTTCGTCCGCTCAGAAGAACTTTGTCGCCAGGAGTCACGCCCAAGGCGCGCCCGCCTCTCCTTGCCCGTCGCAAAGGCATGGCTTATAGCTGGCGGAGGAGATATCATGAGTCATTTTAGCGACAAGAATCACCTTGGCGGCGGCCCTCACCCGGAACGGCGGAAGCGCGAAGGCCGCTCCGAGCGCGCCCGCCTTGCGCTCCGACCGTCTGCGATGCTGCCCCGCGAAAATTTTTTGCCCGTCGACCGGGCGGACATGGACGCGCGCGGTTGGGATCGGGTGGACGTGTTGCTGGTGTCGGGCGACGCCTATGTGGATCATCCATCCTTTGGAGTGGCCTTGCTCGGCCGCTGGCTGGAAGCTCACGGCTTCCGGGTCGGCATTGTGCCTCAGCCCCGCTGGGATTCGCCGGATGATATAATCCGGCTCGGCCGTCCCCGCCTGTTCGCCGGTGTGACCGCCGGAGCGGTGGACTCCATGTTGGCCCACTATACGGCCTTTCGCAAAAAGCGCCGCGACGACGCCTATACCCCCGGCGGCCGGGCCGGAGCCCGCCCCAATCGCGCTGTCAGCGTCTACGCCTCGCTTGTCCGTCGGGCTTTTCCGGGGCTGCCCGTGGTAGGGGGGGGGATCGAGGCTTCGTTGCGCCGGATCAGCCATTATGATTTCTGGTCGAACAGCCTTCGCAAATCGCTGTTGCCCGACGCCAAGCTCGATCTCATTGTTTACGGCATGGGCGAGCGCGCCATTCTGGATATCGCCCGCCGTCTTGACGCCCTGGCCTCACGCTGCGGGGGCGCGCCTTCCCGGCCGGAGCTTGCGGCCGCCTTGCGCGGCATAGCGGGCACGGCCCGCATGGGGCGGCCGGATGAGGAGGCGGGGCGGGAAGTCCTGCGCCTGCCCTCGCATGAAGACATCCTGGCCCGACCCGCCCGGCTGATGGAGGCCACGTTGTTGCTGGAGCGCCAAGTCCATCAGATGCGGGCCGTGGCCGTGCAGCCCGTGGGCGATCGAGTCGTTGTGCTGGAACCTCCGGCTCCCGCTCTGACAACGGAGGAGCTTGACGAGTTGTATACTCTGCCCTTCACTCGGCAGGCCCATCCTTCCTATACGGCTCCCATTCCGGCCGTGGAGACGATGCTGACCAGCATGACCTGCCACCGCGGGTGTGGGGGCGGTTGTTCCTTCTGTTCTCTGGCGTTGCATCAGGGGCGGCGCGTCGCCTCGCGCAGCCGGGATTCCTTGCTGGAAGAAGCGCGAACCATCGCGGCCCAACCCGGTTTTACCGGGGCAATCAGCGACGTGGGCGGCCCCTCGGCCAATATGTGGAAAGCCCGTTGCTCTCTGGACCCGGCTCGCTGCCGCCGCTCCAGTTGCATGGTGCCCCGGGTGTGTCCCGGCTTCAGCGTGGATCAGACGGAGCACGTGCGCTTGTTGCGCGATATCCGCCAGGTGCCCGGCATCCGCCACGTGCGCGTGGCCAGCGGGGTACGCTTCGATCTGGCCCTGCAACAGGATGCGGCTTTGGAGGCCTACGCCGGGGAATTTACCGGCGGGCAGCTCAAGGTTGCTCCCGAACACTGCGCCGATGAAGTGCTGCGCCTCATGCGCAAACCCGGCATGGAACCGTTCGAGCGGTTTTTGGACGCCTTTCGTCGTTATTCCGAGGCCCACGGCAAGGAGCAATATGTCGTTCCCTATCTGATGAGCGCCTTCCCCGGCTGCACCGACGCCCACATGCGTCGGCTGGCGGATTGGCTGGAGGAACGGCACTGGAGCCCGCGCCAGGTGCAATGCTTCGTTCCCACGCCGGGTACCGTGGCCACGGCTATGTACTATGCGGAGGTGGACACCGAGGGACATCCCCTGCCGGTGGCTAAAACCGACGCGGCCCGCTTGCGTCAGCACGGTATCTTGCTCGGCACCGCGCGGGATCGTTTTGGCCCCGCTCGTCCGGACGACGAACGGAATACGGCGCCCCCCGCCAGGGCAGACCGCACCGGCGGATCGGACGGAGGACGCGGGATGCGGAGAGAAAAGCGGAGCGACACGGTCAGGAGTTCAGGCAAACGCCGGTAACGGCGTGCAGATACTCCTGCCCCGACCTCCGGTCCAGACCCAGCGCCCGGAGAAAGTCATGCTGCACAAGGGTGGGCAGAAATTCCCAATACCAGAGCCGTACCATACTTTCCGGATCTTCGTTCATCTGGGATATTTCGAATTGAAGCATGATTTCCCGCTCGATGGGGGTCTGGCGGGAGGGCGGCAGGCGCAGGGCCTTTTCGCGGAAGAAGATGACCATATCCTCAAAAATTTGTTCCGAACCTGTATCGTCGTCCCGCAAGCCTTGGAGACAGCCGATAAAATGCTTCATGAACGGCGTGTCCTCGGTCAGACAGGCGTCGAACAGCGTGATATGCTCGATAAGGTTTTCCATGCCCTGGGCCACCAGAAGCCGGGTACAGGGAACATCCTCGCCGGCCGAGGCCGGGGTCAGAGGGGCGTCTTTGCCGAAATCCGTGAGTTGCTTTAAAGCGGAGCGCATCAGAGGCAGATGATGGTTCAGTGACATGCGCAGGTTTCCTCGCTGCGGAAAAAACTGGAACGGATATTCCAGGCTTGGGGGCAGGGGCCCGTTGTCATAAGGAGGGAAAATGTTCGCTTCATGGTTTCGCACCACGGTATGCGCCGTCCTGCTTCTGACGGCGGGTTGCGTTTTTCCCGCATTCTCTTTTCGTCCGGCGCCGTCGGAATCCCTGGAATCGGAATCCGCTGTCGGCTCGGACGACGCAAGTCCTCGCGCCGCTGTTTCCCCCCGTGCGCGCGAGTTGTTTGAACAGGCCCGATCCGAGTGGGACGAGCATGACGTATGCCGTCAACCCTCCGCGGCCGTCGCCTGGCTCGACGCCGCGTTGGAGGTGCAGCCCGATTACGTGGATGCCCTGATATGGCGCGGTCGGGCCTTGAGCGAAAGCGGCTATCTGGAAGACGCCTTCGATGATTTTACCCGCGCCATACGCTTGCAGGCCTCGGCTCTGGCCTACGCGGAGCGTGGGCTGGTCGGACTGCGCCTGGGCAATGTCCGGGGCGCCGAACGCGATATGGAACGCGCTTTGAGCCTGGACGACGACGAACCCCGGACCTACGTCTACCGTGCGGCCCTGCGCTTCACCCAGGAGCGGAGGGAACAGGCCTGCTCCGATTTGACGGAAGCCTGTTCCCGAGGTTTATGTCTCCCCCGCGAGAAAGCTGTGCGCGAAGGTCTCTGCCGCTAAGGCGCGACGGCGTCGCATCCGGTTTCTGAAGAGAATCGGCGCAAATATTTATGATGAAGTATTTTGAGAAAATAAGAAAGCACTATTTATATATCGTTAATCATTAGGATATTCTTATATTTAAAAATACAAAATATAGTTTCGCGTTCGGTTGCGAGCCGCGAGGGGGAGCGGGATAGTTTTATCCCTTGACGTGAAGAACGACAATCTTGTCGAAAGAAGACGTCCGGAACCGTTCGTCCGGCGGCTTTTCGGATAGGGGCCGACACCGTCGCGCTCGGCCGCAAGACTTGCCGCTTCGCCGTCCGGAGCGTCAATATGATGAATAAAAATAAGTAATAACAATTTGCTATCAGAAAAATAAAAACATCTTTCCAGCGGTAAAAGCCGCTTTGAGCATCTCCCCGTGTATAGCGGAGCGCCTACGGCTCCGGGCAATGCCCTTATCCTGAAATGATTGACAGGTTTTACGGCTTAATGGCAGGTTGAGAACTCCCCCTCGCGTGAGTGCCGGGGTGTTTTTTGTAGGGTGGTATTTACAATTTTGTTATTTTTTATGTTGCGGAGGTTTTTCATGTCCAAACGGTGGATGCAAACCCTGGCTTGCGGCGTCGCCGCGCTTGTGTCGGCCGCGCCCGCTTTCGCGGCCGACACCGTCAAACTTGGCGTGGCCGGAGCCCATTCCGGCGAGTTGGCTTCCTACGGGCAGCCCAGCCTGAACGCGGCTATCCTGGTGGTGGATGAATTCAACGCCAAGGGCGGCGTGCTGGGCAAACAGGTGGAAATCGTGGCCCAGGACGATCAATGCAAGGCTGAAATTGCCACCAACGCCGCCACCCGCCTGATTTCCGACGGCGTGGTGGCCGTCATGGGCCATATTTGTTCCGGCCCGTGCAAGGCCTCCCTGCCGCTGTACACCAATGCCAAACTCATTTCCATGTCTCCCTCGGCCACCACGCCGGCCCTGACCCAGAGCGGCCAGAATCCCTATTTCTTCCGGACCATCGCCAACGACAACGATTCCGCCGTTGTGGGCGCCCAGTTCATCGTGGAAAAGCTGGGCACGCCCAAAGTCGCCATCCTGCACGACAACAGCGAATACGGCCGCGGTTACGCCGAAAAGGCCCGTGAGGAATTGCAGAAGAGCGGCAAGGCCGAAGTGGTGCTGTTTGAAGCCGTGACCCCCGGCGCCACCGACTACTCGTCCGCCGTGCGCAAGGTGCGCCAGTCCGGCGCGGGCGCCATCATGTGGGGCGGCTATTACCCCGAAGCTTCCAAAATTCTCTCCAATATGCACAGCCTGGAAATCGACATCCCCATGATCGGCCCCGACGGCCTTAAGGATATGGGCTTTGTGGAGTTGGCCGGTCCGGACGCCGAAGGCGTGTACGCCTCGGGACCCACGGACACCAGTTCCAACCCCCTCAGCAAGCACTACGCCGAACTGCACCAGAAGAAGTTCGGCACCGCCCCCGGCGCCTTTTTCGACAACGCCGTGGCCGCCACCATCGCCTTGCTGAGCGCCGTGGAAAACGCGGGCGCCACCGACACCGACAAGCTGGTGGAAGCGTTGCGCGGGCATGAGGTGGATACCCCCATCGGCCGCATCAAGTTCAACGAACAGGGCGATGCCATCGGCGTGGGCATGTCCATCTATCAGATTAAAGACGGTCAGTACTCCGAAGTGTATAAGGGCGGCAACTAGGCCCTGCCCGAGGGGCCGGGCCGCGACCCGGCTCTTTTGGATCGGAGCGGGTCGCGGCCCGCTCCGATCGAACTGATGACGGCGAGCGCGTTCCGGAGCCGGTCGCCGGGGCTTTTCGCCTGATTTTAGACTTGCCTCCATGCGGGGGGCAATGTACTCTCATGCAGCCGCGCGGCGTCTGCCGTCCGGAGGGCCCGAGGCCCGACAACGCGCCATCATCCGGATGTCTTCGATGGATTTTTACTATTTTCTCGAAATTTTTTTCAGCGGCCTGACCCGCGGCAGCATCTACGCGCTGATCGCCCTGGGCTATACGATGGTGTACGGCATCATCGGCCTGATCAACTTCGCCCACGGCGAAATCTACATGCTGGGGGCGTTTACCGCGCTCATCGTGGCCACGCTGTTGGGCATGGCGGGCTTTCCGGCGGGCGGCATTCTGATTGTGGCGGCTCTGGTGGCCATGATCTGGTGCGCGGCCTACGGTTTTACCATGGAAAAGGTCGCCTACAAGCCGTTGCGCGGCGAATCGCGCCTGGCCCCTCTGATCTCGGCCATCGGCATGTCCACCTTTCTCCAGAACTACGTACAGCTCGCCCAGACCTCGAACTACGTGCCTTTTCCCCGGCTTATGCCGCGCTTCGACTTCCTGTCGGCGCTCGGGGGAGTCATGCGGTCCAGCGACTTCGTTATTCTGGTGGTCAGCGCCCTGGTTATGATCGGCCTGGCCCTGTACATCCGTTACACCCGGATGGGCAAGGCCATGCGGGCTACGGCCCAGAATCGCAAGATGGCCATGCTGGTGGGGATAGACGCCGATAAGGTCATTTCTCTGACCTTCATCATCGGGTCCGCCCTGGCCGCGCTGGGGGGCACGCTTATCGCCTCGCACACCGGACAGGTGGGGTTCGGCATCGGTTTTCTGGCCGGGATGAAGGCCTTTACGGCCGCCGTGCTCGGCGGCATAGGCTCCATCCCCGGAGCCATGTTGGGCGGCCTGGTGCTGGGACTCGCCGAAAGCTTCACCACCGGTTATCTGTCGGGCGACTACGAAGACGTATTGGCCTTCGCGCTGCTTGTGCTCATCCTCATTTTCCGGCCCGCCGGCCTGCTCGGCAAGGCCACCGTGCAGAAGGTGTGACGCCATGAATGCCATCATGAAAACCCTGCTGCGGGCCGTCATGATCAGTGTCTGGTTTATGGCGCTGACCTTCCCCGTGCTGTCCCTCAAGGTCAACGCGACCAAACGCACCGTGGATGTTCTGTGGGAACGCACGGCGGGTATGGGCGTGACCATGTTCGTGCTGTCGCTGCTGTGGATGTGGTACTTTCATCACAAGGAACACGGCAACGACGGCTCCGGTCCCTTTGCTTCCGTCACGGCCGGGATCGGTCGGAGCTGGGACGCGCTGAGCGGCCGTCTGGACACCCTCAGCCGCCGCAAGGGCGTGGCGGGCCTCAGCCTGGGCGCGCTGCTGGCCGCCGCCGTGTTGCTGCCCATCCTGGGCAGCATGTATCAGACCACCATTTTCGCCAACGCCTTTTTATACGTCATGCTGGCCCTGGGCCTGAATATCGCCGTGGGCATCGCCGGGCAACTGGTTCTGGGGTACGCGGCCTTCTACGCCATCGGAGCCTATACCTACGGTCTGCTGAATCAGTATTTCGGTCTGGGCTTCTGGGTCTGTCTGCCTCTGGGGGGCTGTTTCGCCGCCCTGGCCGGACTGCTGCTCGGCTTCCCCGTGCTGCGTCTGCAGGGCGACTATCTGGCCATCGTCACCTTGGGCTTCGGGGAAATCGTGCGCCTGCTGCTCAACAACTGGGTGGGCATTACGGGCGGTTCCCAGGGCGTGGCCAACATCCCGCGCCCCTCGCTGTTCGGGCTCGAACTGTCGCCCGATCAGTCTATGGCTTATATCTATTATCTGACCTTGGCGGCTATGGTCGTCACCATCGTGGTAGTGGCTCGTATCAAGGATTCGCGCGTCGGGCTCGCCCTGCGCGCGCTGCGCGACGACGAAATCGCCAGCGAGGCTATGGGCATCGACCTGCGCATGGTCAAGCTTCAGGCCTTTGCTTTGGGATCGTGCTGGGCCGGATTCGCGGGGGTGCTGCTGGCCGCGCGCATCAATTTCATCAGCCCTCCCAGTTTTACCTTTATGGATTCGGCCATGATTCTGTCCATGGTGGTGCTCGGCGGCATGGGGTCCATCAGCGGCGTCGTGGTGGCGGCCCTGGTGCTTACCCTGGCTCCTGAATACCTGCGCGCTTTGTCCGGATATCGTATGCTGGTATTCGGCGCGCTCATGGTGCTGATGATGATTTTCCGGCCTCAGGGGCTTATTCCCAGTCGCAAGCGCACCTATCGTCCGCGCGGAGTCCAGGCCGGGAAGCCCGGCGAAGGGGCCGACGCCGCGGCCGCATCGGCGCAAGGAGGCCGCGCATGAGCGAACCTGTTCTCAAAGTCCGCTCCCTTTCCCGCAACTTCGGCGGCCTGCGCGCCCTGAACGATGTGGACCTGGATATCATGCCCGGTGAAATTGTGGCGCTCATCGGTCCCAACGGGGCGGGCAAGACTACGTTTTTCAACTGTGTCACGGGTATTTACGTGCCCACCGAGGGCGAGGTGACGGCCTGTCGTCCCGGCGGACAGCCGGTGCGGCTCAACGGTATGAAGCCTTTTCGCATCACCGAGCTGGGCTTGGCGCGCACCTTCCAGAATATACGGCTTTTTCCGTCCATGACCGTGTTGGAAAACGTCATGGTGGGCCGCCACTGCCGCACTAGGTCGGGCATTCTGGGCGCCATTGCGCGCGATCCGGCCACCCGTCAGGAAGAACAGGAAAGCGTGGACCGGGCCTACACTCTGTTGCAGGACCTGCATTTGGCCGAGCACTGGAACGAGGAAGCCTGCAACCTGCCCTACGGAGCTCAGCGCCGGCTGGAAATCGCCCGGGCTCTGGCCACGGATCCTTTTTTGCTGCTGCTGGACGAACCCGCCGCAGGCATGAACCCGCAGGAGACGCTGGAACTCAAGAATTTGGTTCTGGAATTGCGCGAGCGTTTCCATCTGGCCGTGCTGCTCATCGAGCACGATATGGGTATGGTCATGTCGCTGTCCGACCGGGTGTACGTCATGGAATACGGCTCGCGCATCGCGGCGGGCACTCCTGAGCAGGTGAGCAGCAATCCGGAAGTCATCCGCGCCTATCTCGGGGAGGCCGATCATGCTTGAGTTGCGCGGCGTCAATACTTTTTACGGTTCCATTCCGGCCCTGCGCGATGTCAGCCTGAGCGTGCGCGAGGGCGAAATCGTCACCTTGATCGGGGCCAACGGCGCGGGCAAAACCACTACACTGATGACCGTCTGCGGGGGGATTCAGCCCCGTAGCGGCGAAATTTTATACGAGGGCAAGCCCATCCACCGCACTCGGCCCAACGAGATTGTGCGCATGGGGATCAGCCAGGTGCCGGAAGGCCGGTTGATTTTCCCCGAACTCACGGTTCAGGAAAATCTGGATATGGGCGCGTTTTTGCGCAGGGACCGGGACGGCATCCGGCGCGATATGGACTATATTTTTGCCCTGTTCCCCATCCTGGCCCAGCGTCGTCGCCAGGCCGGAGGCACTCTGTCCGGGGGAGAACAGCAAATGCTGGCCATTTCGCGCGCCATTATGGCCCGGCCCAAGCTGCTGCTGTTGGACGAACCTTCGTTGGGGCTGGCCCCCATCATCATCCAGCAGATTTTCGGCATTATCCAGAAAATCAATCACGACGGCACCACGGTCTTCCTGGTGGAGCAGAACGCCAACCAGGCCTTGAAAATCGCCCATCGCGGTTACGTTATGGAAAACTGCCGGGTGGTTATGGAAAACAGCGCCTCGGCTCTGCTCAACGACCAGGCCGTGCGCAAGGCGTATCTGGGCATGTAGCCCGAACCCGGTATGGCGGCCACCATTCTGATTGTGGACGATGAGGAAGGCATACGCCTGTCCTTGCGCGGCATACTGGAGGATGAGGGCTACGCGGTGGCCGAGGCCGCTTCGGCCGAAGAGGGCTTAAGTCTGGCCGAAGCCGTACAGCCCGATTTGGTTTTTCTGGATATATGGCTGCCGGGCATGGACGGCATGGCCGCTCTGGAACGGTTCAAAGCCCGGTATCCGGATTTGCCGGTGGTCATGATTTCAGGCCACGGCACCATCGAGACGGCGGTGTCCGCCCTGCGTCACGGGGCGCACGATTTTATCGAAAAGCCTCTGTCCCTGGACAAGATTCTGCTCCTGGTCCAGCACACGATGGAGATGGACGCTCTGCGCCGGGAAAACAAGGCCCTGCGCGCGGCCATGGACCAGGGCGAGGAAAGCGTCATCGTCGGCCAGTCTCCGGCCATGCTCAAGTTTCGTGAGGAATTGGCCCGCGTGGCCCCTACCGACGCCTGGGTCTTGATCACCGGCGAAAACGGCACCGGCAAGGAACTGGCCGCCCGCGCCGTGCACCGGGGCAGCAAGCGGGCCGAAGCGCCCCTGGTGGCCGTCAACTGCGCCGCGATTCCAGAGGAACTGATTGAAAGCGAGCTGTTCGGGCACGAGAAAGGCGCGTTTACCGGGGCGGACGGGCCGCGCACGGGCAAGTTCGAGCTGGCCCACAAGGGTACCCTGTTTCTGGATGAAATCGGGGATATGAGCCTGAAAACCCAGGCCAAAATATTACGTATTCTTCAGGAACAGAGCTTTGAACGGGTGGGTGGAACCCGTACCATACGTGTGGATGTGCGCGTTATCGCCGCCACCAATAAAAATCTGGAAGAGGCCATACGCCGGGGCGAATTCCGGGCCGACCTCTATTACCGCTTGCGGGTTTTTCCGTTGTGCCTGCCGCCCTTGCGGGAGCGCGGAGGCGACATTCCGTTGCTCATCGCCGCTCTGACGGCCCGGGTGGAACGACGCACGGGCATGAAGGCCCCGCTGTTCGCGCCCGATGCGCTCGAGGCGATGGGGGCCTGGTCCTGGCCCGGCAACGTGCGGGAACTGGCGCATCTGGTGGAGCGTATGACCATCCTGCACCCCGGGGGGGTGGTGGCCGCCGCCGATCTGCCGCCGGAAATGCGGGCTCGTACGCCGCTTCCGGCGGCCGGAGACAAGGACGGCGTTCTGGCCCGTCTGCTGGCGCCGGATATGGACTTCAAAAGCGCCCGCGCCGCCTTTGAAACCTATTACCTTGAAGCCAAGCTGGCCGAGGCGGGCGGCAATATCACCCGCCTGGCCGAAACGGTGGGGTTGGAGCGCAGTTACGTCCACCGTAAACTGAAAGCCGCCCGGGCGGCCGACGGCGAGGGCGCCGACGGAGAAGGGCGCGAATCGGCCTGAGCCGCCCGCCCTGCCCGGCGGGGCTGAAACGTATAGTAACCCGGTTTTGTGAAGAAGAAAGCTTTTTTTACTCTTTTATCGATTCCTGCTATCGTCGGAACCGTATGGGGGGGCGCCGCGTTCAACCGCGGCGTTCAGGTTCCTGCCGGGAGGTTGCCGTGTCCAACGATGTTGCATTGAAAATGAAACAAAAACAGTATGAAGCCACCGTTATAGATTTCGTGCAGAATCAGAAAGGCCGGTTTATCGTGGTGACGGACGATCAGGCCTTTCTGTCCGTTTTACGGACCGTACTGAACAAACATCTGATGCTGACTCAGGCGGACATTCTGACCTGGGTGCCCGAGCCCAGCCAATTGCTCAAGGTACTCAAAAGCGCGGAAGAAGCCGGACAACGCCCCATCATGTTCGTGGAGCGCAGCATCCAGGGGCGGGACCTGAGCTTCATGGTCCGGCAGTTCAAGGCCGCCTATCCCTCGCTGTATATCATTGTGCTGACCATCGACGTGGAAAAGCAGCGTATCATGTACCTGCACGAAGTGGGCGCGGACAATTTTATCGCCAAACCCGTGTCGGCCAACACCATTATTGAAAAGTTGGCTTTCACTCTCAAGCCGCAGACCAAGCTGGGCCAGGTCATCGACATTGCCAAAAGCCTGTTGCGCCAGGGACAACCGGAAAAAGCCCGGCAGCTCGCCCGTCAGATTCTGGACATGAAACCCGGCAGCGCCGCCGGCCTTATGATGCTGGGCGATGCGGAAAAGGCTCTGGGCAACATGGATGCCGCCCGCGAAGCTTACGAATCCGCCAGCAGCAATGCCGAGTTGTACCTCGAACCCCTGCGCAAGCTGGCCGAACTGGCCGAATCCGTGGGGGACAGCCGCTCCTGCCTGGCCTATCTGGAAAAACTGGATCGACTTTCCCCGCTCAACGCCGAGCGCAAGGTGAGTATGGGGGAAATTCACCTCAGTATGGGCAATATCGATAAGGCTGAGGAGTTGTTCGAGGCCGCCGTGGCTCAGGTGACCAGGGACGCATTGAGTCAGATCGGGGCCATTTCCGGCCGCATCGCGCTTATTTACGCCGACAGAAGCCCCGAGCGCGCCGAGCTGTTTTTACGACGCGCTTTGGAAGCCAAGGGCAAGTATCTCACCCGTGAGGACATCAAGCTGTTCAATCAGCTCGGCATCAGTCTGCGTCAGCAAGGCAAGTGGCAGAGCGCCATCGAGGAATATCGGAAAGCCCTCAAGGTGGCGCCGGACGACGAAAACTTGTTCTATAACATGGGCATGGCCTATGCCGAGGGCAAAATGTTCCGCGAAGCGCGGCAGAGCATGGTTCAGGCCCTGCGCATCAACGGGCGGCTGCCCTATGTTTCGGCCAGTATCGCCTATAATATCGGCGTGGTGTTTCTCCAGTCCGGAGCGCGGGATCAGGCCCGCAGTTGTCTGGAAGTAGCTCTGGAACTCAAGCCGGATATGGAAGTGGCCAAGGCCGCCCTCGCCAAGTTGAAGTAAAAGTTCGCCTCCGGCGGTTAAAAAGCCGTCAGTCGAAGGACGCCGCCGCTTTTTTCTTTTCCAAGGAGCCTGTTGTGTCCGCGCGCCGCAAGACCATAGCCGAGATTAATGAACGTATCCGTCAAGGCAAGGCCGTGGTGCTGACTGCGGATGAAATGACGCGGGCTGTACGCGATATGGGACCGGACAAGGCCGCCCGTGAGGTGGACGTGGTGGCCACGGGCACTTTTTCCCCCATGTGTTCATCCGGGCTGTTCTTCAATATCGGTCAGCCCGAGCCTCCTCAGATCCGAGCCTCGCAATTCCGGCTCAACGGCGTGCCCGCCTACGGCGGTCTGGCGGCCGTTGACGGGTTTTTGGGCGCCACCGAACCCGCCGCCGACGATCCTCTCAACAAGGTGCATCCCGGTCAGTTCCGATATGGGGGCGGTCACGTTATTGAAGACCTGGCCGGCGGCCGCTCCGTGCATCTGACGGCAGCGTCCTACGGCACGGACTGTTACCCCCGTACCTCGCTGGAGCGGGATATCACCTTGGCCGACCTGACCTGGGCCCAACTGGTCAATCCGCGCAACTGCTACCAGAATTACAACGTGGCGGTAAACCTGGGTAAAAAATTGGCCTACACCTATATGGGGCCGCTCAAGCCCGGCCTGCGCAACGCCAATTACGCCACGGCGGGCAAGCTTTCCCCGTTGCTTAACGATCCCTATCTGCGGACCATAGGACTGGGCACCCGCATTTTTCTGGGCGGCGGCGTGGGCTATGTCATCGGCGCAGGTTCGCAGCACGTGGTTCGACCCGAACGTCAGGCCAACGGCCTGCCCCTGTTCGGTTCCGGTACCCTGATGCTGAAAGGCGATCTCAAGGGCATGAGCGATCGTTATCTGCGAGGGCATTCCTTTTTGGGTTACGGGTGTACGCTGGCCGTGGGGGTGGGCATTCCCATCCCCGTGCTCGACGCGGATATGGCCCGCTTCACCGGCGTGGACGATGCCGACATTTTGTTGCCGGTCAAGGATTACGGGCATGACTACCCGAACGGCATTCCCCGTGTGCTCAAACACGTGAGTTATGAAGAACTGCGATCGGGCGAGGTGGACATCGACGGCCGAAAGGTGGAAACCGCGCCGTTGACTTCTTATGCCATGTCTCTGGAAGTGGCCCGAACACTGAAAAGCTGGATTGACGCCGGAGAATTTTTGCTGACCGATCCGGTGGACCCCATCCCCTCCGTTTAGAGCGCTTTGCCATTGAAAATATCCGGCGATCGGATTCCATGTGCCGACCCGCAAGTTTCAGGTCTGAAGTCGGAGCGTTACACCGCAAGTGCATCTCGACTATGCTTTGATATAACCGGCTGTAGGCTCGCTATGTTTGGCGACAGCCGCTAGGTATCCTCCCATTTCTACCGGCGTCGGGCTTTCCCCGCTTCCCTGTTCTTTGCGGGAACAACCGGCATTTTTCCGTTTTCTCCCCTTCTTTCCATGACGTTCCCCTTGTGCCCTCCGGGCGGGGGAAAGGGGCCTGTTA
>ERZ894232.478-NODE-478-length-52670-cov-12.037328_pt1 | contig 52670 bp, 49 predicted proteins | sample MGYA00380296_ERZ894232 | MGnify/ENA primary metagenome ERZ894232 (study PRJEB32331, sample SAMN06328433) | human gut metagenome | biome: human gut microbiome; feature: stool | host: Homo sapiens | collected 2014-08-14 ...
AACAGATTCATTATGCAAGTTATTCGCCGGTAGATGTGCCGGAACCGGATTTTCATAGGCCGGAATTTTTTGAAACCGGAGAATTGCAATAAATCTGCATGGAAGAACAGTAAATTCAGATTGAAGCGGATGAAATCAGTAAATAAAAAAATAAAAAGAATAAAATCCTTGTATCGGTAATGATATAGCTGAAAAATGTGCTATTTATAGCTTTTCTTATGAAAGTTATGATAGCACATTTTGATATTTTACTATAGGACATATTTTGCTATGTGCCGTTGTGTTTCTGGAAACGCAATGTTATACTGATAATAATACAGAAAGGCAGGTGCAGCACTGAGATGACAAAAACAGTCAGTATAGGAAAACAGGATTTTGCGAGTCTGAGAGAACAGAACAGTTTTTATATTGATAAAACGGACTTGATCCGGGTATGGTGGGAATCACAGGATGATATTACATTGATCACACGTCCGCGCCGTTTTGGAAAAACTCTGAATATGGATATGCTAAAATGTTTTTTCTCAAATCAGTATGCTGACAGAGGAGATTTGTTTGAAGGTCTTTCTATCTGGACCGAAGAAAAATGGAGGGGATTGCAGGGCACGTATCCTGTACTTTTCCTGAGTTTTGCGGCAGTGAAAGCAGATCAGTTATCAGAGGTGAAAAAACAGATCAATATGCAGATTGCACGGTTATATGAGGAACACCGCTATCTTCTGGATGGAAATTTGCTTAGTGAAAATGAGAAAGCAATGTATCGAAACGTATCGATGTATATGGAAGATGCAGAAAGTTCATTTTCAATCAATTTATTGTGCCAGTATTTGTATCGCTATTACGGGAAAAAAGTGATTGTGCTGTTAGATGAATATGATACGCCCATGCAGGAGGCATATGTACACGGTTATTGGGATACGTTTACCTCTTTTTTGAGAAGTCTTTTCAATGCGACATTCAAATCAAATCCATATCTGGAACGTGCAGTTTTGACAGGAATCACACGGGTATCAAAGCAGTCTATTTTTTCTGATCTGAATAATTTGAATGTGATCACGACAACGTCGGATGAATATGCCACTTATTTTGGTTTCACAGAACAGGAAGTATTTCAGGCATTGGAAGAATTTGGCCTGGCAGATAAAAAAGAACTGGTGAAACAGTGGTATGATGGATTTACATTTGGTAATCATACGGATATTTATAATCCATGGTCAATCACAAATTATCTGGATAAAAAGAAAATCGGGGCGTACTGGGCAGCGACCAGTTCCAACACGCTGATCAACAGCCTGATTCAGCAATCAGCAACCGATATGAAAGAAAAAATGGAAATTCTTTTGCAGGAAAAAGAGATTTTGGTTACCTTTGATGAACAGATTGTTTTCGAACAGTTACAGCAGGATAAAAATGCAATTTGGAGTCTGCTGCTTGCCAGTGGATATCTGAAAGTGTTGGAAGTGGAACAACGTGGCATTTTGCTGGAACCGTGGTATCATCTGAAAATCACAAATCTGGAAACACTTGGAATGTTTACCGGAATGTTTAAAAGCTGGTTTTCGGCTTCAGATTGTAATTATAATGCGTTTGTTCAGGCATTGCTGCAGGGAAATCTGAAAGAGATGAATGTATATATGAATGATGTGGCACAGGTTACATTCAGCAGCTTTGATACCGGACGGCATCCATCGGGAAAGGCACAGCCGGAACGATTTTATCATGGATTTGTACTTGGATTGCTGGCAGAACTTCGGGAACAATATGTGTTGAAATCGAACCGGGAAAGTGGATATGGCAGATATGATGTGATGCTGATTCCGCGGGATTTCACAGAACAGGCGTATGTGTTGGAATTTAAGGTGCATGATCCGGAAGAAGAGGAATCTTTGCAGGAAACAGTACAGGCGGCATTAATGCAGATTCAGGAAAAACAGTATGATGCGGAGTTGTTGGAGCTTCATATAAAACCGGAGCAGATTCATCATTATGGATTTGCATTTGAGGGAAAAATAGTATTGATCGGGGGACGATAAAGAATGAATATAAAAATCATAGACGAAAAAGAACAATTTGCACAGTGTGAAACATTTGAAATCATACATCTTTTATGGGGGACAAAAGCAATTCCAAAAACATGTGGAAAAGCTGGAAAATCTGTTTCTTTCTGCCGTTAGAACTGCTGGAAGAAATTGGTGGTCCGATTCCGCAAATTGCCGGTACAAAAATTGCCTGTAATTTTTACAAAGTGTGTGAAGGCGGTAATGCCGAACAGATTCATTATGCAAGTTATTCGCCGGTAGATGTGCCGGAACCGGATTTTCACAGGCCGGAATTTTTTGAAACCGGAGAATTGCAATAGATCTGCATGGAAGAACAGTAAATTCAGATTGAAAAAATAAGGTGGACAGCGATGAAGAGATTGCCAATAGGAATTGAAGATTTTGAAAAAATCCGACAGGAAGATTATTACTATGTGGATAAAACAGGTATGATTGGGGATATTATCCGAAATGGCGCAGAGGTGACATTGTTTACAAGACCACGCAGATTTGGTAAATCATTGAATATGAGCATGTTGGAACAATTTTTTTCCCTGAACGGAAAACCAGAATTGTTTGAAGGACTTCAGATCATGGGAGAACCAGAATTGTGTCAAAAATATATGGGACAGTATCCGGTGATATCACTGAGTTTAAAAGGAATCAATGCGGTTTCTTATGAAACTGCTTTTAAAATTGCTGTACGGGGAATCAATGAGAGTGCAGCTATGGTTGATTATCTGGAACAAAGTGAAAGATTAACAAAAAATGATAAAGAATCTTATCGTGAATTATTAAAACGTGACATGGACGAGGCAGAATTTTATGTCAGTCTGAGAGAATTGTCAAGGCTGCTGGCAAAGCATTTTGATAAAAAAGTTATTATTTTAATCGATGAATATGATGTGCCGATGGCGAAGGCATATGAAAACGGATATTATGATCAGATGATCTTTACGATGCGGAATTTTCTGGAACAGGCATTAAAAACAAACAGAAATCTTCAGTTTGCGGTTTTAACCGGATGTATGAGGATTTCCCGGGAAAGCATTTTTACCGGTCTGAATAATTTTCAGGTTCTGTCCATATCGGATGTAGGATTTGATGAGTATTTTGGCTTTACGGATAATGAGGTCAGACAGTTACTGTGCTATTATAGACAGGAGCAGTCATATGGGAGCATTCGAGAATGGTATGACGGATATCGTTTTGGAAATGTGGATGTATATTGCCCGTGGGATGTGCTGAACCATTGCCAGAAATTGCTGGCAGAACCATCGGTACAACCACAGAATTACTGGATTAATACAAGCAGTAATGATGTGGTGCGCAGATTTATTGAAAAGTCGGACAGTGGAATGACGAGACAGGAAATAGAGGCACTGATTGCCGGGGAAGAGATAGAAAAAGAAATCTGTCAGGAACTGACCTATCAGGATATGTATGCCAATATTGAAAATATATGGAGTGTGCTGTTTATGACAGGTTACCTGACTTACCATGGAAAACCGGAAAATAACCGGTTTTGTCTTGCAATTCCGAATCTTGAAATTCGAAATATTTTTACAACACAGATTATGGAATATTTTCGGAAAAATGTACAGGCAGATGGGAAAACACTGAAAAGTTTTTGTGATGCACTGGAGCAAGGTGATGCCGAAACAGTGGAAGAAATTCTACAACAGTATCTGAAAAAAACGATTAGTATCCGTGATACATTTGTACAAAAGCAGATGAAAGAAAACTTTTACCATGGCATTCTGCTTGGAATTCTTGGTATTAAAGAACGATGGGCGGTTTCATCGAATCGGGAAAGCGGTGATGGATACAGCGATATTGTTGTAGAGACGGAAAATTCGGAGAAAGGAATGATTCTGGAACTGAAGTATGCTCAGGATGGAAATCTGGAGCAGGCCTGCAGGAAAGCACTTGCTCAGACCACAGAGGTTCATTATGCAGAAATATTAGAAGATCAGGGGATTAATGAGATTTTGTGTTACGGAATTGCTTTTTATAAAAAACGCTGTATGGTAATGTGTAAAAAGCAGAAATCGACTGTATTTATGAGCAAGTAGCGAAAGCGGATTGCGAATGTCCGCTTTACAATGTAAGTTCACCAGATGGCTAAGTGAAGTCAGAAGCACAGAATCTTCTTGCGAAAAAAATACTTATATAGTAAAATATATCAGAAATGCGCAGGAGACATACAGTAATTTTCTGTATGAAGGTAAAGCAGAAGAGGGATAAAGAATGAATAAAAAATTATACAAATCAGAGGACAATAAAGTATTGTGTGGCGTATGCGGCGGTCTTGGAGAGTTTCTTGGTATCGATCCGACGATCATCCGACTGATCTGGGTGGTACTTGCATTTGCAGCAGGAAGCGGATTACTGATCTATCTTCTGGCAGCGGTCATTATTCCGAGAAGACCACTGGACTAAGATATGCTGTTTTCGTTCGTGCATTGATATGATGATGCTGCAGAAAAAATAGCAGGCAACATGCATGAAAAGTGTATGAAAATTAAAAAATATGAGCAGTGAGAGGACAAAAGTCTTTTCACTGCTCTTTGCGTTTACTGGAAAACCAAGAAAAACGCTAGGATATAAAAACCAAAATCCGATATGGGAATAAAAAATTCCGAAAAAGACGGAATGGAATGATTAAAAAAACAGAAAGAGAGAAACAAGATGCTGGAATTGAAAAATGTGTCTTTTGAAGTATCAGACGAAAAAGCACAAAAAGAGATTATCAGAGGAATTAATCTGAAAATTGACGACAACAAGTTTGTAGTCATTACAGGACCGAACGGCGGTGGAAAATCCACCCTGGCAAAATTAATTGTTGGTATCGAGAAACCAACTTCCGGTCAGATTTTATTTAACGGTGAGGACATTACAGAAAAAAGTATTACGGAACGAGCAAAAATGGGTATCAGTTTTGCTTTTCAGCAGCCGGTACGATTCAAAGGAATTCAGGTGCTGGATCTGATCCGTATGGCAGCAGGACGCAGAATGAGCGCAGCAGATGCCTGTCAGTATCTGTCTGAAGTAGGACTCTGTGCGAAGGATTACATCAACCGTGAAGTAAATGCGAGCCTTTCCGGCGGTGAGTTAAAACGTATCGAAATTGCTACGGTACTGGCAAGAGGTACACAGCTTTCCGTATTTGATGAGCCGGAAGCCGGTATTGATCTGTGGAGCTTCCAGAACCTGATCCAGGTATTTGAGCGTATGCAGGAAAAAACAAAAGACGGTTCTATCCTGATCATTTCTCATCAGGAGCGTATCCTTGATATTGCAGATGAGATTGTAGTGATCTCTGCAGGACAGATCATCAATCACGGTCCGAAGGATGAGATACTTCCGCAGTTGCTGGGAACATCTTCCGCAGTGAATATGTGTGATAAATTTAACAAGTAGAAATCTATATTGTGAATAAAGGACTAACACTGTTAGTTGAAAAGAGAAACCCTAATGGTATTAGGAATAAGAAGTGATCAAAAATGAATAACGAATGGTGTTAGTTGAAATTTAGCCAATCTATGAATATATAGGAAAGAACGAGGATTAGATAGATATGATGGATGAGATTCAGAAAAGACTTCTGGCGGAAGTCGCTGATCTGCATGGAGTTCCGGAGGGAGCTTACAACATCCGTGCAAACGGTCAGATGGCAGCCAGAAATACAACGGCAAATATTGATATTGTATCCAAGACAGATGTCAGCGGTATCGACATCTATATCAAACCGGGTACTGTAAACGAGAGTGTGCACATTCCGGTTGTATTGAGCCAGAGCGGCATGAAAGAGATGGTTTATAACGATTTCCATATCGGAGAAGGCAGTGACGTGGTCATTGTAGCTGGCTGTGGTATCGACAACTGTGGGGATCAGGATGCAGAGCATGATGGTATCCACCGTTTCTTCATCGAGAAAAATGCAAAAGTAAAATATGTGGAAAAACATTACGGTGCAGGTGACGGAAAAGGAAAACGTATCCTGAATCCGGGCACGGAAGTGTATATGGAAGAAGGAAGCTACATGGAGATGGAAATGGTCCAGATCAAAGGTGTGGATTCTACAGAGCGTGATACGAAGGCAGAGCTGGCAGCAGGTGCCAAGCTGGTAGTCCGTGAGCGTCTGATGACACATGGTGACCAGCATGCAGTCAGTGGATATTCCGTCAGCCTGAATGGTGAGGGAGCCAGTGCAGATGTCATTTCACGTTCCGTGGCAAAAGATACCTCCTATCAGAAATTTGATTCCAGGATCATCGGAAATGCACCATGCAGCGGTCATACCGAGTGTGATGCCATTATTATGGACAAAGCACGGATCCTTGCGATTCCGCAGCTGGAGGCCAATGATCTGGACGCAGCGCTGATCCATGAGGCAGCCATCGGAAAAATCGCCGGTGAGCAGATCATCAAACTTATGACATTGGGTCTGACAGAGGAAGAGGCAGAAGAGCAGATTGTCAACGGTTTCCTGAGATAAACACTCCGCGAAGATGTGCGGTGATTCTGAGATAAATATGTCAGCTTATGTATTAAAACAGGTACAAAAAGCCAGTAATCCACTTTTTGCATAACAAAAATGGAATACAGCTGATTTTTCATGAAAATTTGTTAAAAAATATACGCGTTATAAGAGCCCCGGGAGAATTCCCGGGGCTTTTTGATGCAAAATGTACATTTGACTAAAAAATAAGATAAATTTATAATAAAAATACACAAAGAAAAGCAAGATTGTGATATAATACGAGTAACTGGTCAGCTGGTAAAACCAGAACGGTTACAAACATTTGCTGTGCACGAAAACAGGCGATGAAATAGAAATAGGATAGGATTTTGACACATAGGTTTGGTTTCATCATAAGAGTGACAATAAGAGTAATGTTGCATGATGATGCAGAAATATGACATCCGCTTCGTGAGGAAAATGCAAACGTATTTTTACAATATGGGAAAACGTATTATATCTAAATCAAATGTATGCAGGTAAATTAAAGGAGGACAAGTATGAAAATTTTAGGTGTTTCACTTGGAACAAAAAACGGTAACAATGACACAATGTGTCGTGTGGCTCTGGAAGCAGCAAAAGAAAAAGGTGCAGAGATCGAATTTATTCACCTTCTTGACTGGGATATCCAGTACTGCTCCGGTTGTGTTGCCTGTTCCCGTGGCCTTGTAATGGGCAAAGGAATGATCTGCTCCCGTCAGGATGATTTCAAAGCTTTCTATGAGAAAGTTGTCGAGGCAGATGGAGTTCTCTTCGTAGATCCGATTTTTGAGTCCGGTGCAACCGGTTTATATCATTCCATCACAGATCGTATGGGACCGGGACATGATACAGGTATGATGAAAATGCTCGATGGAAAACTCAAAGAAGCTGGAAAAGAAGGTCTGAACCCAAGATACTTCCGTCAGAAAGCACTTTCTTTCGTAGGAATCGGCGGATCTGACTGGGCTGTTCGTTGTGAGACAGATCATGCAATGTTCGCTTTAAGTCCGGGATGGAAAGTAGTAAACAACGAGTTCTTCTCCTGGTGTAAAGACGTTATCATGCAGGATGACAAAGTTGAGCGTATGAAAGAAATCGGACGTAACCTTGCAGATGCTGCACAGCAGATCATTGATGAAGATATGCAGATCGAAGGATCCGAGAAAACTTCTCTCTGGAAAGGAAAAGAAGGCGCTTGCCCACATTGCCAGGGTAACAATTTCTACATTTATCCGGGTACAACACACTGTGTATGTGAGCTGTGTGGTCTTGAGGGAACACTGGAGATCGTTGACGGAGCATTCAAATTCAAATATGATCCGGCTACAGAGCATCATGCACATGACATTCTTTCCGGTAAATTCTTACATGGACAGGATATCTTTGAGAATGAGGGTCGTCTGATGAACCTTTACAAAGATCCTGAGTTCAAAAAACGTAAAGAGCATTATACAGCAGTATGCGAGCCGACACCAGCTCCATCCAAACAGAAATAAATTCCATAAAGTTTATAACAGGCGGGGACAAATAATGGTTCCCGTCTGATATAAGTTATAGAAATAAGAGAAAAGAGGGTATTTAGAAATGGCAGATTTCAAATTCGAACCAATGAGAAGTCTTATCTACGTTGACTGCGTAAGCGAAGACTACAGACCAAAACTTCAGAGATGGCTTTATAAAGTACATGTTCCGGACAGCATCTCTCAGTTTGAGCCGTATGTTACCAAATATGCATTTTATCCGTCCTTCCCGATTCCACCACAGGGTGATCGTTTCGGATACGCAAGAATGCAGCTGACAGAGCATCACTGGTTAGTAAGCGACCTTGATCCTCGTCTTGAGATCAAAGCAATCGCTGAGACATTCCCGATGGACGTACTTGTATGGCAGGGACAGATCCCGGCAGCAGCTCATACAGACGCTCAGATTGATTCTGACGGAGATGCAGGAAATGCAGCCCGTAAATCCAACAATGCAGAAGGAAATCCATTTATCTTTGCATTCCTTCCGATGTGGTGGGAGAAAGACCTGAAAGGAAAAGGACGTACGATCGAGGATGGCGCAAACTATCGTTTCAATATGACCATCGGTTTCCCGGAAGGCGTAGACAAAGCAGAGGGAGAGAAATGGTTATTTGAGAAAGTAGTTCCGATCCTTCAGGCAGCTCCGGAGTGTACACGTGTACTTGCAAGTGCCGTAAAGAAAGACATTAACGGATGCGCAATGGATTGGGTACTTGAAATCTGGTTTGAGAATCAGTCCGGATGGTACAAAGTAATGGTGGATGACATGAAAGCACTTGAGAAACCGTCATGGGCTCAGCAGGATGCTTTCCCGTTCCTGAAACCATACCACAATGTTTGCAGTGCAGCAGTTGCTGATTATACACCAAGCAACAACCTTGCAAATTATCGTGGATACATCACCATGAGATAAACCATAAGGTTGTGTTGGGCCGGAGGCTCAGAAAAGAATACCGCAGACGAAAACGTCCGCTTGTATGATTTTCTGAGTCCTCCGGTCCTTTTTTTCGTTACAGATAGCAGAAGGTCATTTATCCACCCTTGTGGAAGCACAGGTGGACTCAGACTTTTTGTACATCGTGACATAAGTGTATTCGTGTGGTATACTGAAAGACAGGGAAATGTAATATAGGATTCAGATAACAGAGGAGTACAATACATGAATGTAGGAATTATTACAGCCAGTGACAAGGGGTATCTGGGAGAGCGGGAAGATCGTAGCGGAGCCAGAATCGCAGAGATTATGGAAGCCCAGGGCTATACAGTCAGAAAGAAAGTAATCCTGCCGGATGATCAGCAGATGCTGCAGGATGAAATGATCGCCATGTGCAATGATGATATCCAGCTGATCCTGACCACAGGCGGAACCGGTTTTTCCAAACGGGATGTGACACCGGAGGCAACAAAGGCAGTGATCGAGCGGGAAGTGCCGGGGATTCCCATGGCGATCCTGCAATATTCGCTGACGATCACAGAGCGGGCGATGCTGTCGAGAGCAGCGGCGGGCATCCGTGGAGAGACACTGATCGTCAATCTGCCGGGCAGTCCGAAGGCTGTGGATGAAGCATTGAGTTATATTCTGCCCTCCTTAAAGCATGGGCTGGATATTCTGCTTGGTAACGATGCCGAGTGCGCGAGAAAGTAATACAAGAATGTAATACAAGTATGTAATGCAAGAAAGTAATAGAAAACAGAACCATAGGTATAAGTATAAGTTCATTCAGAGCAAGGGCATGTATGAATGGTAAAAAACAGGTGACAGGAGAGACAGGATATTATGAAACTGATAAAAACAGAAGATGCGGTAGGGCATGTACTCTGCCATGATATTACTCAGATCATCCGGGGGGTGACCAAAGATGCAGTATTCCGCAAAGGACATATTGTGACCGCAGAGGACATTCCGGTGCTGCTTTCCGTAGGGAAAGAGCATCTGTATGTATGGGAAAAGGATGACACGATGTGGCATGAAAATGAAGCAGCGGAGATTCTGTATGAAATCTGTGCCGGTGAGCATATGCATCCTTCCGATATCAAAGAAGGAAAGATCGAACTCATTGCGGATACAGACGGATTGCTGAAAATCAACCGTGAAGCGCTGGTTGCAGTCAACAGTCTGGGGGAGATGATGATCGCCTCCCGGCATGGCGATTTCCCGGTGCGTGTCGGGGATAAACTGGCAGGAACGAGAATCATTCCGCTGATCATTGAAAAAGAAAAAATGGAACGTGCAAAGGAAGCGAGCGGCACGGAGCCGATTTTTACGATCAAACCATATAAAAAGAAAAAGTATGCGATTGTGACCACCGGCAGTGAAGTGTTCAAAGGACGCATCAAAGATACGTTCAGTCCGGTCATCCGGGAGAAACTGGCAGCTTTTCCATCCGAAGAAATCGATCAGATCTATGTGGACGATGAGAAGACACATATTCTGGAAGCAATTCAAAAGCAGATCGCGGCAGGCGCAGACCTGATCATCTGTACCGGAGGCATGAGCGTGGATCCGGACGATTGTACCCCGGGTGCCATCATGGCAACCGGAGCAAGGATTGTCAGCTACGGTGCACCGGTGCTTCCGGGGGCGATGATGTTGGTTTCTTATTATACGAACGAAGCAGATGGAAGAGTAATTCCAATCCTCGGTCTGCCGGGATGCGTCATGTATGCAAAACGCACAATCTTTGATCTGGTGCTGCCAAGAGTGATGGCAGAGGATGAGATTACCGCGGAAGATATTGCAAGACTGGGTGAGGGCGGTCTGTGCCTGAACTGTGAGGTCTGTACGTTCCCAAACTGTGGATTTGGAAAATAACGCTATCGTAAACAATTTGAATGGTATTAAATGTACTCTCAGAATTTTTCATTTAAAAGATTCCGAGAGTACATCTAAAATGCAAGGAGAAAAAAATGGCAGAATTAACACATATCAATGAGCAGGGCAGAGCCAAAATGGTGGATGTCTCAGAAAAAGCAGATACCAAGCGGATCGGCGTGGCTTCCGGCCGGATCTGTATGCAGCCGGAGACTTTTGCGCTGATCACAGACGGAAAAATCAAAAAAGGAGATGTGCTCGCCGTAGCGCAGGTAGCAGGTGTCATGGCAGCGAAAAAGACCTGGGAGATCATTCCGATGTGCCATCCGCTGCTGTTGACCGGTGTGGATATTCATTTTGAACTGTATCCGGAAAAAGCAGAGATCGAAGCCATCGCATCTGTGCGGACTACCGGAAAGACCGGGATCGAGATGGAAGCATTGCACGCCGTATCCGCAGCATTGCTGACCATCTATGACATGTGCAAAGCAGTAGATCGCGGCATGGTGATCAAAGATATTTTACTTCTGGAAAAAGACGGCGGAAAATCCGGACATTATATCAGAGGTTGATAAAAACAAAGAAACAAAATGAAAAAATATAATCATTAACCCTCTTGACGAAACAAGGGGGTTAATTTATACTAACTACATAAAAAATGAGCGGATAACCAGGAAATCCGCTTTCTTTTAAAAAATGCGGTTAGGAAATACTAATAATAGATGAAGGAGGCTAACATGAGTATCGTAATTATCGGAGGACACGAAAGAATGGAAACACAGTACAAACAGATCTGCAAACAGTACAAATGTAAGGCAAAAGTATTTACGAAAATGAAAACAGATCTGAAAAACAAAATCGGAAGTCCGGATCTGCTGATTCTCTTTACCTCCACCGTTTCTCATAAGATGGTACATTGTGCCGTGGCAGAAGCAGAACGCAAGAATATCATAGTGGAACGTTCCCACAGCAGCAGCGCCAGCGCATTAAACGGAATATTAGAACAATATGCATAATTTCAGAGCCAAGCAGATTTATATTCAAACGTGTGAATCATGCTTGCATGAATGAACAAGTTTGAATATAAATCTATTTGGCGAGAAGCCACATCGAGATGAAGCAAAGCGAAATCGAGATGGCTGGCTCTGAAATTAAGAAGAGCCAAGCAGATTTACATTCAAAAACATGAATCATGCTTGCATGAATGAACAGAGGAGGACAGCAAATGCCAACTGAAGCCGTATTAAACCAGCTTTCCAGCAGGAAAGTCACAGAAAGCCTCATGATGCAGATCATTCTGCATTGTGCACCGGTTTTAAAAGATATAAAAATGTCAAGTATGTTTACCGTTCCGGCGGCTTACCTGAAATTTGTACGGTCCGCATTCCGGGGTACCGGGATCCGTGTCAAATGTCTGTGCCAGGGAGCAGGACGTGCCGTGGTATATGTATACCGGGAAGCAGAGGTGCAGCAGTGTCTGGAAGATCCGCAGGTGGCTGTATTTTTACAGCAGTACGGATATGAAAGTACGCAGGCAGAAGCCTGTCTGAATCATCTTGGGGCGCGCGTTTCCCTGTCGGCCCGGGGGATGGAGCATTATCCCCATGAAATGGGCATATTTCTCGGCTATCCGTTGGAGGATGTCAGAGGATTTATCCGGCATGAGGGAAAGGAAAGCCGCTATACCGGATATTGGAAAGTCTATGGTGATGTGACACAGGCGAAGCAGATTTTTCAGGCATATGATGATGCCAAAGAATGTGCTGTGATGGAATATATGGCAGGAAAACACATGAGTGAGATTGCCTGCTGATAATAAGGTAAAGCGTTCACGCAATTGCCACAATCGGAATAAACACAGAAAAGTGTGGCTAATACAACGAAAAAAAGAATAAAAAAGGTTTAAACTGTATATCGATTCCAAAGCAGTCATACAAGTGTGAAAGAGCGGAATCTGTATACAGAAAAAATAAAAAATATAAAATCAAGGAGACAAAAAAATGGCAGAAGTTAAAATCATTTATTGGAGTGGTACAGGAAATACAGCAGCAATGGCTCAGAGCGTAGCGGATGGTGTTGCAGCAGCAGGTGCAGAGGCAAAGATCATTCCGGTTGAAAACGCAGGCGCAGCAGATATCGCAGATGTAAAAGCATTTGCACTTGGCTGCCCGTCCATGGGGGCAGAGCAGCTGGAAGAATCCAGTATGGAGCCGTTTGTAGAAGAAATCCTTGGCAACGTATCCGGCAAAAAAATCCTGTTATTCGGATCCTATGGCTGGGGAGATGGCGAATGGATGCGCAACTGGGTTGAGCAGATGACAGGTGCAGGCGCTGAGATGATCGAAGCCGAAGGTATCATTGCAAACGAAGCTCCGGATGCAGATGCACAGGCCGCATGCGAAGCAGCAGGAAAAGCACTTGCAGCAAATGCATAACATATAAACTGATAGTAATCAGATAAGAAAAACAACAACTGAATCCTATAACCAAAAACCAAAAGATAAAAAATAATGTAACGTATGAACAAACGTAACTAGAATTCATTCCACCCGAAAATCCCACTTGCACTGGCAGGACTCTGCCCGTGTGAGTGGGATTTTTTATGTAATAGGAAATTACTACGTAATATTCCTATTACATAAAAACGCTCCGCGAGGATACGACCAGATGCATGAGGAATAATTTTTTACTCTTGCATTTATGCATAATCTAAGCTATGATAACAATTAAGTTGTCTGACAGAAAGAAAAAACCTCAGACAACAGAGTTGACCTATGCGGCAGGAGGAAAAAGTGATGAATTTAGAAGAGTTAAAAGTAGTTGATGCAGACGTGGCAGCAGCGATCGAAGCGGAGATGGACCGTCAGAACAGCCATATCGAGTTGATCGCATCCGAGAACTGGGTCAGTGATGCAGTTATGGAAGCACAGGGAAGCATCATGACAAATAAATATGCAGAAGGATATCCGGGAAAACGTTATTACGGCGGATGTCAGTGTGTAGATATTGTAGAGAATCTTGCAATCGAGCGTGCAAAAGAGTTATTTGACGCAGAGTATGTCAACGTACAGCCGCACTCCGGTGCACAGGCAAATATGGCAGTACAGTTTGCACTGCTTCAGCCGGGTGACACTGTGATGGGTATGAACCTGGATCACGGTGGACATCTGACACACGGAAGCCCGGTCAACTTTTCCGGTACTTATTTCCACATCGTACCTTATGGGGTCAACGATGAAGGATTCATTGATTATGACAAAGTAGAAGAGATCGCGATGGAGTGCAAACCGAAAATGATCATTGCCGGTGCAAGTGCTTATGCGAGAACCATTGATTTCCCTCGTTTCCGTGAGATCGCAGACAAATGCGGCGCATACCTGATGGTAGATATGGCACATATCGCAGGTCTGGTGGCAGCAGGACTTCATCCAAGCCCGATCCACTATGCAGACGTCGTTACCACTACGACACACAAAACACTGCGCGGACCGAGAGGCGGTATGATCCTGGTATCCAAAGAATCTATGGAGAAAAATAACTTCAACTTCAACAAAGCCGTATTCCCGGGTATTCAGGGTGGACCGCTGATGCATGTCATCGCAGCAAAAGCCGTATGCTTCAAAGAGGCATTGCAGGACAGCTTCAAGACATATCAGCAGGGTATTGTAGATAATGCACAGGCATTGTGCAACGGTCTGAAGAACCGTGGCATCAAGATCGTATCCGATGGTACAGACAACCATCTGATGCTGGTAGACCTGACACCATTTGACCTGACCGGAAAAGCCATCGAGAAACTTCTGGATGAGGCTCATATTACAGCTAATAAAAATACGATCCCGAACGATCCGAAATCTCCGTTTGTCACAAGCGGCATCCGTCTCGGAACACCATCTGTTACATCCAGAGGCATGAATCCAGAGGATATGGACAAGATAGCAGAAGCAATTTCCATCGTCATCAAAGAAGGCGATGAGGGCGTAGCAAAAGCACGTGCGATCGTAGATGAACTGACCGCGAAATATCCGCTGAAAAAATAAAACATAGACAATATATCCATTGACATCATTGTAGAACAGAAAGAATCCCGTTATATTGCAGTTTGAATATAACGGGGTTCTGTTTGCGTAAAAAACATTTTATCTCAGTCGAGAAGATTCCCACTTCTGCAAGTGGTAAGTAATAATATAATACCGCATAAGGATAAATGTGCATAAAAATCATTATATATGAAACAAAAAAATGTGAAAAACAGAAGTAATTAATCTCAACGTTGACAAAAACTGGTAGTGCGAGTTACCATAACTTTGCATGTATATAAGGAAAATGGATAAAAAGAGACAAAAAAGGAGCAAATAGCACATGACAGGATACTGGGATATACATAATCATATACTTCCAGGTGTGGATGACGGTTCCGGATGCATGAGTGAAACGATGGAGATGCTGGAAGAAGAATACCGGCAGGGCGTGCGCCATATCGTTTTTACACCACATTACCGTCGTGACATGTTTGCGATACCGAGAGAAGAAATACAGACGGTCTATGCGCGCGTCTGCGAAATGGCAGCAGACCGATTTCCGGAGATGGAATTTTATCTGGGATGTGAGTATTACATCCATTCCGATGCATCGGTGGAACGCCTGCGCGGGAATCCGAAGTATTACATGGCAGGCAGCCGCACCGTATTAATGGAATTTGCGTATGAGGCTTCTTATGCATGGATCATGCAGACCGTGTCTGAAGTACGTCAGATGGGATTACAGCCGGTGGTTGCACATGCTGAACGGTATGAATGTCTGTATAAAGGCAGGGACCGGGTCGCAGAACTGAAGACGCAGGGCGCATACATCCAGATAAACTGTGGGAGTATTCTGGGGAAATGCGGCAGAAAGGCAAAGCATTTCTGTATGAAACTGTTAAAAGAAGATCAGATTGACCTGATGGCCAGCGATGCACACGATACCGAGTATCGTATTGTGAATATCCGGGAAGCAGCGGAGCTGATCAGCCGGAAGTTCGGACAGGAAAAAGCGGAAACAATTTTTATTCATATACCAAAAAAGATAATTTTAACATAGAGAGAAAGGAATACGATAGATGCAGGAACTGATTTTGGAGGAGAAAACGACGTTATCTCCCGTTATGAAGGAAATATACCGGAGACTCCGGACAAATCTCGAGTTTACCGGAATCGAAAATAAAGTAATCTGCCTGACCAGCTGTATGGAAAATGACGGAAAATCCAGTGTGTCATTCAATCTGGCAAAGATTCTGGCAGAAAATGACAAACGCGTGCTGTTCATCGATGCAGATATGCGAAATTCTGTACTGACGAAGAGAACCGGGATCGCGGATGACCTGAAAGGCCTGAGCCATTATCTGGCCGGCAAGAATGCCGCTTCCGAAGTAATATACGCAACGAATTATAAGAATTTCTATGTGATCCCGACAGGCAGATTTCCGAAAAACCCGACCGAACTTCTGAATAAACCAGCGTATGAAGTTCTGATCGAGGGCATGAAGCAGACCTTTGATTATGTGATCATCGATACACCGCCACTTGGAAGTGTTGTCGATGCAGCGCTGATCGCAAAAACGGCAGACGCTTCCGTACTGGTGATCTCTGCCAATGCTGTCAGCCGCAGAATGGCAAATAGCGTAAAAGAACAGCTCATCAATGCAAATCCGAATTTCCTGGGCGTAATTCTGAATAAAGCAGACGAAGGAACAAAGCATTACGGTTACGGAAAGCGTTATGGCAGCAAATACGGCTATGGCTATGGTTACGGAAGATATGGACAGAATCCGAAAGAATAAATAGTTATAATACAGACAAAGGAAACGAGAAAAAATGGAGAATAGAAAGCAAAAAGAAGAGAACGAAATGGAGATTGACCTTGTCAGCCTGTTTTTCTATCTGATCGACAAATGGAAACTGCTGTTTCTGGGAGCGGTCGTAGGAGTTGTACTCGCAGGGGCACTGGTGTTTTTCCAGACACCGATGTACGAATCGAACTCAACCCTGTATGTGCTGTCCAAAACAACCAGCATTACATCTATGGCAGATCTGCAGGTAGGAATGGAACTGACGTCCGATTTTTCCGTTATCGCTACCAGTAAACCGGTTATCGACGGCGCGATCAAAACATTGAAAAAAGACAACATCAAGCTGACCCGGAAAGAAATCAAAAAAATGCTTACCGTAGCAAACAAGACAGATACACGAATGCTGTCCATCACGGTGACAAGCGATGATGCAAAACTTTCCTGTGCAGTGGCAGATGCCATTACCGATGCGGCAGTGGATCAGATGGCGAGCATCACACAGACAGATCCGCCTACCATTGTAGAACATCCGGAAGTCGCATCTGCGCCGGTAGACAACGGCATGATGAAAAAACTGGCCATGGGCATTGTGCTCGGAATCTTCCTGGTAGGCATGGTACTCACGATCCGCTTTATCATGAATGACAAGATCCAGACAGAAGAAGATATCGAGGATTACCTGGAGACAAGCGTACTGGCTGTGATCCCGGTGGACAAAGAACTTGCTTATTACAGCAAACAGGAAGAAAAGACAGAAAAAGAGAGACATCGTTCTAACAAGAAAAGAAAAGAATCCTGAAACAGCCAATATCAAAGGAGATGAACATAGAACGTGAAACAGAAGAATCTATTATTTCGAATATTCCTTGTGATATTTCTGGTAGCTGTGGCAGGTATCATAGGACTGCTGGTGCGGGATCATATTCAGAAAGACAAAGACCAGAAGCTGCGTGAGAAAGCAGCGGTATCCGTGCAGGAAGAGCCGGAAGTATCCGCAGAAGCTGAGGAAACACCGGTACAGATTCCGGTGGATTTCAGTGTCCTGCAGGCAGAAAATCCGGATATCTATGCATGGATCCACATTGCAGATACACCGGTTGATTATCCGATCCTGCAAAGCAAGGTGAACGATGATTACTATATGGATCATACCGTGGATGACAAAGAAGGACTTCCGGGAGCGATCATGACAGAATACAGCTACAATCCGGAGCCCTTTGAATCCGATGCTGTGACGGTTGTCTATGGTCATAACATGCTGAACGATTCCTTCTTCAGCAGACTGAAAGATTATCAGGACGAGACTTTCCGCCAGGAACATCCTTATATCGAGATCTACACACCGGAACACATTTACAAATACCGTGTGTTCGCGGCGGTCACTTATGACAACCGACATATTTTATACAATTATAATTGCAGGACGAAGGAAGGCTATCAGGCATTTCTGGATTCTCTGTCAGAGGTGCGTATCATGCCGACCTGGATCGAAGATCCGCTGCCGGTGACGACAGATGACCGGATGATCGTATTGTCTACCTGCAACGGCAATCATGACGAGCGCTTTCTGATCTGCGCGGTCCTGACAGAGGAACAATAATTTTATGAAAAAAGAATCAAAAAGACATATCCTGTCCACCGTTGTTGTTATACTGGCAGCAGTGGCAGCTGTGACCGTTCTGTTTGTGCTGCATCACAAACAGCAGCAGGAAAAGGAACGTCAGCCGGAGGAATCCGTTTCCCAGGCAGAAGACAATACCATTGAATGGAACGGAAAACGATATACATACAATGACAATCTGATCAATATCCTGTTTCTTGGAATTGATCATGCCAATGATATAGATACCAGTTATATGCCCGGTGATGCCGGACAGGCAGACTGCATTATGCTGCTGTCACTGGATAAAGAGACAAAAGAAGGAAGAATCCTTCAGATCAACCGAAACACTATGACACAGATCGATACCTATGATTCCACCGGAAGTGCCTTTGGTACAGTAAATGCACAGCTTGCAACGCAGTATGCGTACTGCATCGGCGGAAGCCGCAGCTGCTGGGCTACCGAAAAAACAGTAAAAAGGCTACTGTACAACCTTCCAATCAGCGGATATTTTGCCTTATCTGTTGACGGAATCCCAGAGATCAATGACGCGCTGGGCGGTGTCACGGTGGAAATGACAGAAGAAGATGCTGCGATCAATCCGGCGTTTGAGGCGGGAAAAGAAGTCTGTCTCAAAGGAGCAGATGCGGAGAACTATGTACGTTATCGTGATACAAATGTGTTCAACAGCAATGAAGGACGTATGCAGCGTCAGGTGAAGTATGTGACAGCGTTGATCAAAAATGCCAGATCACACGGAGGAAGTGCTTTATACAATCTCATTTCCCCGTTTTTAGATAAATATATTGAAACAGATCTGGACGGAGATCAGATCGATGCTCTGAGCAGCTACACATACCTTACAGATGAGGTGGCGTATCTGCCGGGAGAGACAGTAATGGGAGAAGAGTTTGAAGAATTCCATCCGGATGAGGAATCCCTGCAGGAACAGATTATCCGGACCTATTACAAAGAAGTGAACTAGATCGCCAGAGTAAAAGAAGCTGTAAATATGGTATGGCAATTGCCGGTATCATTTTACAAATATATAAGAAGGGAGAAAATCATGAAGAAAATCGTTGCTTTATTAATGACTGCTGTAATGACTATCGGTATGGCAACCGCTGCGTTCGCCGCACCAAGCCCGCAGCCGACAACAGGTACTATCGTTGGCGGCAAAAATGCGAGTGGCCAGGATGTGGATCTGTCCAAAGTCAAAACATCTGACAATTATTCAACAAATGATGCGCCGGGTGTGGAGAAAATCAAAGCAAATCCGCAGAGCGTACTGAAAGACGCAGTCGGTGCAGCAAATGCAAACGGCTATGGCCTTGCATATGTAACAAACATTACAGCTGACAGTGATGTTCAGTTCCCATTGACACTGACATTTAAAGTAAATGGCGTTAACAGCACAAGCAAAGTAGTTGTACTTCGCTATGTAAATGGACAGTGGGTACAGATCAACGGTGTTGTTGGTGATGGAAATGTAACAGTAACTGTTGACGGTGCTTCCCCGATTGCATTCTATGTATTAAATACAAATGCAGCAGGCGGAAACAACGGCGCAAATGGTGCGAACGGAACAGACGGCTCAAAAGTTGTTTCTCCGAAAACCGGCAGTGCGCCAGTAATGATGTGTGTGGTAGCAGTAGCAGTAGCTGCAGCAGCTGGAATGTGCGTAACATCCAGAAGAAAACATGCATAATCCAATTGACTGAGTGAATGAGACAGAAGAATCCTGAATGCAGGATTCTTCTCTCATGTGAAAAGACATTTCAAGGAATAATTGAGAGACATTTCAAGGAATAATTGAGAGACATTTCAAGGGATTGAGAAAATATGAAAAAGAAATTACTGATCGTGATCACAGATGTTCTGTCTGTATGCATCGCATACGGACTGGCGTTACTTCTGCGATTTGATATGCGTTACTCCGCGGTACCATCAGAATATATCCGCGGATATCTGTTCTACATTATTCTGGCATCGGTCATTCTGGTGTCCAGCTATACAATTGCAAAATTATACCGAAGTGTCTTGACTTATGCCGGAATACCGGAGGTACTGCGTACCTTTGTCACTTCTGGGATCGCAGCTGCGATTACGGGAGTTACCTATACGATTTCAGTGATCCGTATGCCGATTTCCTTTTATCTGGTAGGTTGGGGGCTGGTGTTTGCACTGACCGCTTCCAGCAGAATGATGTACCGTCTGTTACGCCGTGCACGGATCAAGGCAGAAGGCGTAAAGGCCAATCCGGTGCGGCAAAATATCATGATCATCGGAGCTGGTGCAGCCGGACTGATGCTTCTGAAAGAATATCGCACCAGTTATTATCTGACAGACAAAGTAAAAATTTTTATTGATGACAACGAAAAAAAATGGAACAAGTATCTGGATGGCGTTCGCATTGCAGGCGGACGTGACCAGATCCTTGCCAGTGTAGATAAATATAACATTGATAAGATCATTCTGGCGCTCCCGACAGCGGGACGCAAGGATGTCAAAGCAATCCTGGAGATCTGTAATCAGACAGACTGCCAGATCCAGACCGTGCCGGGTGTATATCAGCTGGTCAACGGTGAAGTCAATGTATCAAAATTACGAAACGTGGAAATCGAAGATCTGCTGGGCAGAGAGCCGATCAAAGTCAACCTGGATGAAATCCTGGGCTATATCAAAGGAAAAACCGTTCTCGTAACCGGAGGCGGCGGATCCATCGGCAGTGAGATCTGTACCCAGCTGGCAGAACACCGGGTCGGACATCTGGTGATCTTCGATATCTATGAAAATAATGCCTATGAGATCCAGCAGAAGCTGAAGTGGGAACATCCCGAATTAAAGCTTACGGTATTGATCGGATCCGTGCGAAATGCACACCGTATCAATACGGTGATGGAGACATACCATCCGGAAGTCGTCTTTCATGCGGCAGCACATAAGCATGTGCCACTGATGGAGGACAGCCCGAATGAGGCAATCAAAAACAATGTGTTTGGTACTTACAAAACAGCATGTGCGGCAGGGCGCAGCCAGGTAAAGAAATTTGTGCTGATCTCTACCGACAAAGCTGTAAATCCGACCAATATCATGGGCGCATCCAAACGAATGTGTGAAATGATCGTCCAGACCCTGAACCATTTCTATGCAACAGACTTTGTGGCAGTCCGTTTCGGAAATGTACTTGGCAGCAACGGAAGCGTTATTCCGTTATTTAAGAAGCAGATCGCAGCCGGAGGTCCGGTGACCGTGACCCATCCGGATATCATCCGTTACTTTATGACCATTCCGGAAGCAGTATCACTGGTGCTTCAGGCAGGCGCGTATGCGAAGGGCGGAGAAATCTTTGTCCTTGATATGGGCGAGCCGGTAAAAATCGCAGATCTGGCCAAAAATCTGATCCGGTTATCCGGTTATAAACTGGGGGAAGACATTGAAATCCAGTATACAGGACTTCGTCCGGGAGAAAAACTGTATGAAGAACTGCTCATGGATGAAGAAGGTCTGCAGGATACCGAGAACAAGCTGATCCATATCGGCAAACCGATCGAGATGGATGAAGAAAAATTTATGCGTCAGCTGATTCAGCTGCGGGAAGCAGCAAAAGCGGACAGCAATGCAATCCGTGCAATGGTAAAGGAAATCGTGCCTACCTACCAGATGCCGGAAGGCAGGTAAGTCCGGAAACAATGAACAGAAAAAATAGACACAAAAGGATAAACTGCCCCGATTTTTTCGGGGGGGGGGTTAAAAGGATGGATAGAACAAATGAAAAACAGTACGAATTTGAAGGATACGAAACAAAAAGATGCTCTTAACATACGATGGATGTTAGTGGGATATGATCTGATCGTATACGCAATCGTTGCATCTATACTTTTAGCTGCTTATGGCGGCACGGACAAATTATCATCTACCGGCATACTTCAACAAGTATGCTTATCTGCGGTATGCATTTTTGCAGTACGTCTTTTGGGTAAAATCTACGGACAGGTATGGAGATATGGTGGAATACAGTGTTACATCCGTTTACTTTTTACGGATGCCATTGCTTTTCTCGTGTACCTGTGTCTGGAACTATTGCTTCCAATTCAAAAAATCACATTTGCCAGAATGCTTTCTCTGGTCAGCCTGAATCTGTTAGGCGCTTTGGCACTCCGCATGATGTATCGCTATGCATACAAATGTGGAAATCAGGAAACAGCAAAAGGAAAGTTCCTTTCGCTATTGTTACATCTCTTTTCCGGAGTTGATGCCGGAAATAAGAAGGAAGTACAGAAAATCAAAGTTGCGATCATTGGCGCCGGCCGGGTCGGTGTAAGTCTGGCAGAAGAACTTTTGAACAATGAAGAAGCAGCCTATGTACCGAGATGTTTCATTGACATCAAAAAAGAAAAAGTCGGACGGGATATCCACGGTATTCCGGTATGGTCAGAGGATGAAGCAACCTTTAACCGTCTGGGAGAATTTGAAGTACAGGAGATTATTTTTGCGATTCCGTCCATGAATGCCGATAAAAAGAAAGCTCTTTATGAATATTACAGAAGCGCCGGATATAAATTAAAAGTTTATGACTATCCGACGATGTATGCGGTCGGAGGAAAGAGACATCTCCGCGAGTTTGATATAGAGGAACTTTTATTCAGAAAACCACTGGCTGTTTCGGATGAGCATACAAACGAATATTATAAAGGAAAAGTCGTGCTGATCACAGGTGGCGGCGGTTCCATTGGCTCAGAACTCTGCAGACAGCTGGCAAAAATGAATCCGAAAAAGATCATTATTCTGGATATCTATGAAAACGGAGCCTATGATGTTCAGCAGGAATTAAAAATCGCTTACGGAAACCGTCTGGATCTGCAGATTGAAATATGTTCTATCACCCACAGAAAAGCACTTGAAAAAGTATTTGAGAGATATCATCCACAGATCATTATCAATGCAGCCGCTCACAAACACGTTCCTCTGATGGAGCACAACTGTGTAGAAGCTATTTTTAACAATGTATTCGGTACCCAGAATCTGGTAGAACTTTGTGAGGAATACGGAGCAGAGCGCTTTATGATGGTATCCACAGATAAAGCAGTAAATCCGACCAACGTTATGGGTGCTACAAAACGAATGTGTGAAATGATCGTACAGAGCGCAAGTACCCATGGAAACGTAAAATACAGTGCGACACGATTCGGAAATGTACTTGGCAGCGCCGGATCCGTCATTCCGCTCTTTAAACGTCAGATTGCAAACGGCGGTCCGGTAACCGTTACCGATAAGAGAATCATCCGCTATTTCATGACCATTCCGGAAGCTTCCCAGCTTGTTCTTCAGAGTGGAGCGATTGCCAACAACGGAGAGCTGTTTGTTCTGGATATGGGACAGCCGGTTAAAATCATGGATCTGGCAGAAAATATGATCCGTTTATCCGGTGTCCATGGCATTAAAATTGTTGAAACAGGATTAAGACCGGGTGAAAAACTGTATGAGGAATTACTTGTCAAGACGGAAGAACTGGATAAAACCGATAACAGTATGATCTTTATTGAACGAGATACTGCATTAAGCAAGGAAGAAATTTATAAAAAGATTCAGATACTGAGAGATGCCTGTGATACAGGTGATGATCTGATCGCAAAAGAGGCGCTGAGGGAAGTGGTTCCGACGTTTAAGAAGCCGGAAGAAGTGAATAGAGAGATTGCATAAAGGAGAGAAACAATGGCTTTTGTAAACAATGGAAGATTTGAAAAATTTACGGAGAAAATATGGCTGTCATCACCGACAATGTATCCGGAATCAATGAAGTATGTAATAGAAGCATATGAAACAAACTGGATGTCAACCGTTGGAGCGAATATTAATGAAGTTGAAAAAGTGGCTGCTGAAACATCCGGAACAAAATACGCAGTAGCTTTATCCTGTGGTACAGCTGCGCTTCATCTTTGCATGAAACTTGCAGGAGAAAGATTATACGGTAAGCCACCGGTAGGAGTAGGAGCACTTTCTGGACACCGCGTTTTCTGCACCGATATGACATTCAATGCTACACTGAACCCCGTTGTATACGAAGGTGGAATTCCAGTCTTTATTGACACAGAGTACGATTCCTGGGGCATGGATCCGGTTGCATTAGAGAAAGCATTTGAAATGTATCCAGATGTAAAACTTGTTGTATATGCAGAATTATATGGTTTCCCGGGAATTATCAGCGAGATAAAAGAAATTTGTGAGAAGCATGGAGCACTTTTGGTAGAAGATGCCGCAGAAGCAATGGGAGCAACCTGGGCAGGAAAAGAATGCGGTTCTTACGGTGATTATGCCGCTGTATCTTATAATGGAAATAAGATCATTACCGGATCAGCAGGGGGATGTTTATTGACAGATTCATTAGAAGATGCAAATCAGGCCCGTAAATGGTCTACTCAGGCCAGAGAAGCAGCAGCTTGGTACCAGAACGAAGAGGTTGGATATAACTACCGTATGAGCAATGTGATTGCCGGAGTGATTCGAGATCAGTATAATCATTTGTATGAGCATATTGATCAGAAGAAAGCAATCTATGAAAGATATAAAGAAGGATTCAAGGATCTTCCGGTACAGATGAATCCGTTTGATGAAACGAAAGCAGAGCCAAATTATTGGCTGAGCAGTATGATAATTGATGAAGAAGCAATGTGTAAGCAGGTACGAAGTGATACTGAGGCATTATATGTTGCTGAAGCAGGGAAAAGCTGTCCGACAGAAATTTTAGAGGCTATCAGTTCTATTAATGCGGAAGGAAGACCAATCTGGAAACCGATGCATATGCAGCCGATGTACAGAATGCATGAGTTTGTAACAGCAAATGGCTCTGGCAGAGCAAAAACAAATGCTTATATTGCAGGTGGAATCAAAGATGTTGGAGCAGATATCTTCCAGAGAGGTGTGTGTCTGCCGAGTGATAATAAGATGACGGCAGAGCAGCAGGATAGAATTATTGAAGTGATTAGGGCTTGTTTTGAGTAGAAATATATTGTGGGAGAGATTATTGTGTCAAAGAAAAAAATAATAGGTTGTGTTGCTACCGTAGCTGCTATTGGAACAGCAGTTACAGTAAAGGCCATGAAAAATAAAGCTCAAAAATCTACGTATAAGGCAGATGTTATTGCTCCAGTTACTCCACGCAAAATGGGATTTTATGAGAAATACATAAAAAGACTGATGGATATAACATGTGCAACTGGTGCAATTGTAGTATTTAGTCCTCTCTATTTAGGTGTTTCACTTCTTGTTAGGACAAAACTAGGCTCCCCTGTTTTGTTTACTCAAGATAGACCTGGATTGATTGGATCAGATGGAAAAGAAACTGTTTTTAAAATGTATAAATTCCGTTCGATGACAGATGAGAGAGATGAAAATGGAGAATTGTTGCCAGATGAAATAAGACTTACTAAGTTTGGAAAATGGCTTAGAAATACGAGTCTGGATGAATTGCCAGAAGCGTTCAATATACTTAATGGAACAATGTCAGTGATTGGTCCACGTCCGCAGCTTGTAAGAGATATGGTATTTATGACAGATGAACAAAGAATAAGACATACTGCGAAGCCGGGGCTCAGTGGGTTGGCTCAGGTTAATGGGCGTAATGCAATATCATGGGAAGATAAGATTAATTGGGATTTGAAGTATATTGAAAAAGTAAGTTTAAAGGAAGATCTTAAAATTATCTTTGCGACTGTGAAAAAAGCATTTATTAAACAAGAGGGAATAACTCAGGATGATATGGCTACAGCAGAAGATTTTGGAGATTATTTGTTAAGGACAGGAAAAGTAGATAAAAGTGAGTATGAGATGAAGCAGAATATTGCTAAAAAAATTTTAAACGGAGAAGAGAATCTAGAACGAGTGGAAGGATTGGTATCGATTATTATGCCTTCTTACAATACAGCTCTGTACATAGAAGAAACAATACAGTCAGTTTTAAATCAGACATATACAAATTGGGAACTGATTATTGTAGACGACTGCTCAAATGATAATACAGACGAAGTACTTGATACAATAAAAGACAATCGAATTCGCTATTTTAAAAATGAAAAAAATTCAGGTGCTGCTGTAAGCAGAAACAAAGCGTTACGAGAGGCGAAAGGTCAGTGGATTGCATATCTTGATTCAGATGACCTTTGGATGCCAGAAAAACTTGAAAAGCAAATCAAGTTTATGGAAGAAAACGGATATGCTTTTTCTTACACAAATTATGAAGAGATTGATGTTGATGGAAATAAAACTGGTGTAAAAGTTACTGGTCCTAAAAAAATAACAAAAACAGGAATGTTTAATTATTGTTGGCCAGGATGTCTTACGGTTATGTATGATGCCAATAAGATTGGTTTAATTCAGATTGAGGACATAAAGAAGAATAACGACTATGCAATGTGGCTGAAGGTATGTCGCAAAGCAAATTGTTATTTGCTTGATGAAATATTAGGCAAATATAGAAAAGGTCGTGTAGGAAGTGTAAGTACACATAGTATTAAAACAATGATTGGCTGGCACTATATGCTTTATCATGAAGCAGAAAAAATGGGGAAATTGGAGAGTATATTTAATACTGGAAGAAATTTGTTATTTGGTTACTATAAAAAAAGAAAATATGTAAAAAAATTTGATTAGGTGATGTGCAATGAATCAGTATTCAAAAAAATTTTTAAAAACTCATTTGGTAGAAATAATAATGTCTATTCCAAAAACAATATATTTTAATTTTAGGGTACTACCAGTAAGGCAGGCTATAAAATTCCCATATATTGTATCTTACCATGTGAAATTGTCAGGGATAAACAGAAAAACATTTTTGACAAATGATAAGGATTTATCTACCTGCTCAATGAGAATTGGCTTTGGTGATTCTATAACATCAAGAAGAGAATCGCCTAAGAGTTTACTTTGTGTTGAGCGGGGGGGTAATACAGGTAGGAAAAAATTTAGGATTATCTCAGGGATGTGTTATATGTGTAAATAATGCAAAATTAATTTTAGGTAATAAATTTAGATGCAATTACTCAACTACAATTGATTGTTCTGATGCCGATATAGAAATAGGTAATGACGTTGTTTTGGGGTGGAATGTTACGATAAAAAATAATGATGGACATTATGTTGTAGAAAATGGTAAAGATTCCATTATTTCAAAAAAAATAGTCATAAAAGATCATGTATGGGTATGCGCATATTCAACATTGCTGAAAGGAACACTTATTCAAAAAAATTCGGTTGTTGCGTATGGCGCATTGGTAACGAATACAATTGACAGAGAAAATGTATTGTATGGAGGTGTTCCTGCAAAAATGATAAAAGAGAACATTAGTTGGAGAGAGTAGTGATGAGAGCTGGGAGGAAGAATTTGTGAAAAAAGTATGCATCATAGGGTGCTTTGCAGATACACTAGATTTACTCAATGGGCAAACGGTAAAAACTAAAATTGTATACAAAGAAATGAAAAATGCATTTGGCTGCAATGAAGTGATGAAGGTTGATACATATGGAGGTATAAAAACATTGGTAAAAACTCCACTCATTGTATTGAATGCATTAATACATTCCCAAAATGTAATCATTCTTCCAGCGGAGAATGGACTGAGAATTATAGCTCCACTTTTAATTACTTTTAATAAAGTATTTAAGAGAAATATATGTTATGACGTAATAGGCGGTTGGTTACCAGAATTTGTGAATAAAAGAAAATGGTTAGGTGCTTTTTTAAAAAAAATAAATTATATTTTTGTTGAAACGGCATCAATGAAAGAACAATTAGAAAGTCAAGGATATGATAATGTAGAAGTTATTCCGAATTGTAAGGAATTGGATATATTAGATGTGAAAACAATAAAGTATACTGAGGGCATTCCATACCGGTTATGTACTTTTTCTAGGGTGATAAAGGAAAAAGGTATAGAGGATGCTGTTCAAGCTGTATGTGAAATAAATTCTAAATATGACGACGTTTTTGCAGAATTAGATATATATGGACAGATTGAAGATAGTCAAAAAGAATGGTTTGAACAGTTGCAAGCTTCATCGCCTCAATATATAAGATATAAAGGGATGGTTCCGTTTAATCAGAGTACGGAAGTACTGAAAAATTACGATGCTTTGTTATTCCCTACATATTATGAAGGAGAAGGATTTGCGGGGACAATTATTGATGCTTTTGCAGCGGGATTACCAGTTATTGCAAGTGATTGGAAGTACAATTCAGAGATAATTAAGCAAGGAATAACCGGTGAGATTATTAAAACACATAGTATAAGCGAATTAAAAAATGCAATATTATCAATCAATAGTGATATGGAAAAATGGAATTTTATGAGAAAAAATTGCATATCTGAAGCCAAAATGTATTTGCCGACGAATGCAATGAAAAAATTAATTGATATAGTAAATGGGTAGAGGAAAAATGATTAAGATAGTGAGAAGTTCAAGTACAAATGCAGAAGTCACAGATTATTATTTAGATGTAATAGCTTCGCTTATGGAGGCATGTGGTGAAAAAAAATATGAAGATGATATAGACTTAAAACAGTGCAAAAAGAAGGATATTATTATTGCGCCTACTTCCGTTGATTTTGTTAAATTATATTTTAAAGGGTATAAAAATCAAATTTATTGGATGCAGGGAATAGATGCAGAAGAAAGCTATATGAGAAACGGAAGCAAACTGAGAAGTTTTGCTCTTGATGCTATTACAAAATTTGCTATGAAAAAGGCAATGGCAATTTTTTATGTTTCAGAAGAAATGAAAAAATTTGAAGAAGGTAAATTTAGTATTAGTACAGATAAAAAATGTTTTATTATGCCTTGTTTTAATGTAAGTAGAACAGAAGCACTTCAAGTAGATGAAAGAAAATATAAGAAGAATATATTTACCTATGTGGGTTCTTTAAGTAAATGGCAATGTTTTGAAGAAACACTTGATTTTTATAAACAAATTGAGAAAATTGATCCAAATGCAGAGTTAAAGATTTTTACTTTTGCTAAAGATGAAGCGAGAAAAATTGTAGAAAGAAAAAAAATAAAAAATTGTACAGTATCATCAGTTGCGCCAGAAAAGATGACAGAAGCACTAGCTGATGTAAAGTTTGGATTTGTTTTACGGGAAGACGATCCGGTTAATCGTGTGGCAACACCTACAAAATTATCATCATATCTATCCGCTGGAGTTATTCCTATTTTTAGCATGTATTTAAAAGACTTTTATAACAGAACAAACAGTTTTGAATATGTTATACCAGTATCAGACTTTAAACCGACAGAGAAATTGCAAAATCTTTTAGTTGAAGAAATAGAAATAAAGAAGTTGATTTCTGAATATATGGAATTATTTGATACATATTATAATCCTAAATATTACATAAAAAAATATAAGGAAAAAATGTGTAAACTTTTGGAGGAAAAGTATGGAAGTAACAGTAAATAGGAGAAAATGGGGGATAATCTCTTTAACTGGAACGGTAGGTTTTTTCTTTGCTATTGCTCCAGTGTTAGATCCCTATATTGTGCTAGAAATTGGTAGCGGTTTTACTTTAAAAATTAATGATGTAATTATGCTTTTCTTGACAATGTTATGTTTTTCAAAATCATATAGGTTTGAAAGAAAAACAAGATTTTTATGCATATGGTTATTAGGACTAGGGCTTATTGGCATATTTGGAAATTTAGCGAGTAATACCGATATGGCAAATTCATTCAAAAATTTGATTGTATGGTTGATATATGCAGTTTGTTTGACTTATTTATGGAAAACACCTTGTAGAGATAAATTTTTGCAATGGATTGAGATAATAGCTATAATTGCTTCAATACTTGTGATATTACAGTTTGTAAGCGGTTATGCAGGAATAGGAATGTGGGATGGAAGAATCCCAGGACTTGCATTAGGTAAATATGATGGATGGGCTGGCTATATTGATGTAAATACAGGAGATATACGTCCGAATGGAATATTTCAGGAGGCGTCATATTTAGGAATTTATGTTTCAGTAGCATATGTACAAGCCTTTAAAGAAGAAAAAATAAAAAGAATGTTATTGTATGCTATTTCGATGTTAATGACCACATCAGTAGTAGCGATTATTATACTTGTCTCTACAACTGTATTGATATTGATTATGAAAAATGTAATCGACTTGTCTTCAAAAATGACCAGAAGAATTTTGCTCTTGATAGGTGTTTTTATTGTAGGACTGGTATTGGTAAGTAATTCAAATGAGGCGGTTGGTGATTCCATAGCATACATAATGAAGCGTTTTACTAATTTTAATTCAGATTTAAATGGTACAAGAATGAGTTCTACGAAATATAGAATTATTGGACATGTAGAGCTATTTAGCAGATATTCTATTTTGCAAAAGATGGTTGGTGTTGGAATTGCGCAATATGGAAATTTATTTAATGTAAAATCATATGGGAATGTATGGGTTACAACACTTCTAAATTGCGGAATATTAGGCGTAGGTTATTTAATTACATGTGTGTTAAATTTGGTAAAGAGAATAAGACGAGAAAATATTGTTTTTTTTGTTATTTTTGTTCTTGTTTTATCCTCAGATTGGCAATGGTTTAGTTGGTACTTTTTTATGTTGATTTCTGCTTGTATATTATCGAGTAATGATAAATCTGAGCAAGTAGCTAGAAATTGAAAGATATGAACAGAAAGCGGCAATAATACAGGTTTATAATTCTTAAGAGAAGGGATAAAAAGTGCGAGTGCATAAACTTATAAAAATATAGAAATCATTTTAGTAAATGATAGAGCTACAAATGATAGCTTATTAAACTGTATTCAAAAAAGGAGATTAGTGTAAATGAATAGGGTATCTATAGTCGTTCCTGTTTATAATTCATCACGTTTTTTAGATGAATGCATATATAGTATTAGAACACAAACTTATAGGAATATTGAAATCATAGTAATTGACGATGGATCAACCGATGAAAGCGTAGAAATTATTCAAAAACATGCATTAGAAGATGAAAGAATCAAATGCTATTCTCAAAAGAATAGAGGTGTGGCGGTAGCAAGAAATAAAGGAATTCAGTTATCTACATCTGAACTGTTAATGTTTGTTGATTCAGATGACACGTTATCTCCTAACAGTGTAGAAATATTGGCACAACATTCAGATTGCGATTTTGTAATGGGAGGGTACGAAATCCTGAATATGGAAAATGGAGAAATACAAGTAAATAGTTGTCCTGAATTTTTGGGAAAAGCGGATGAATTTTTTATGAATATTTCCATGTACTTAACACCTCCATTTTTATTAAGTCCATGTTTTAAATTGTTTAAGAAAAGTATTATTAAATCACATAATATTTTGTTTCCGGAGAGAATGAGTTATGGAGAAGACGCAGAGTTTGTATTATCATACTGTGAGCATATTAAGACCGTTTGCTGTGAAAATAGAAGTTGTTATTCATATAGAAAATACGGAACGGATTCTCTGAGTTCAAAATTTAGAGTAGATAAGCTTGCGATTAATAATCGTATTAATGAGCATATTATTTCAGATATTTTGTTATATGGGAACAATAATATTAATGAGATTGAATGCAGGTATGTACAGAACTATGTGGAATATGCGAAGGAGTTATTTGCGTTTGATATGAAATATAAAGAAAAAAGAAGGATTTTTTTTAAAGTAGGATTGCAAGAAAATATGTTAGAAAGAGCAAAAAAGTTCGGGAGATTGAGTGTGGCACAGAAATTGATAATAGGATCACTTAGAACAAGATTGTTCTTCCCAGTGTACCTGATTTTTTTATTAAAGGGAAAAAATGAAAAAGTGAAAGTTTGATTAGGGGAGATAGTAAATGGAGAAACGAAGGATAATAGTTAATATTATTTGCTCTTTATTGTTGCAAGTGGTAACGATTGTTTCAGGATTTATACTTCCTAAAATAATTATTTCAAGTTTGGGATCAGAAACAAATGGTTTAGTTGCATCAATAAACCAATTTTTAAATTATGTTGTTTTGTTGGAAGGTGGGGTAAGTGGCGTAATTACTGCATCATTATATCAACCATTAAGCACGAATGACGAAAAAAAGGTAAGTAGTATAATACGAACAACTAAGAGGTTTTTTAATCAAATAGGAATTGTTTTTGTAGTATACATGTGTGTTGTAGCTTTTTGTTATCCACTTTTCACTAAAACAAGTCAATCTTATTGGTATGTTGTAGCTTTGACGTTTGTACTAGGCAGTAATTTACTGGTTCAATATTTTATTTCTTTATCTTATCGGTTGTTATTAAAGGCTGACAGAAAAGTTTATGTTGAATCAATAGTACAATTAATAGTAGTTGTTCTGAATTTAGTGTTGGTTTTAATAACAATAAAGATTTACAAAGACATTCTAGTTGTTAAACTTGTAAGTGCTATTGTATTTTTGATCCAACCGATTGCATTTGCTACGTATGTGAATAAGAATTATCATCTTGACAGACATGCCCCCATCGATAATACCTCAATAAAACAGAGATGGGATGGATTTGGTCAAAATCTTGCATTTTTTATTCATTCAAACACAGATATAGTTGTGTTGACTATTTTTAAAAATTTAACAAGTGTTTCGGTTTACTCGATTTATAATATGATTGTAATGGCATTAAAAAATCTTGTGATATCAATTTCTTCAGCAATTTCGCCGTCAATCGGTAATGTTTTGGCAAAGGGCGAAAAAGATAAAATTAATGAAGCATTTGAACTTTATGAATTTGGTTTATATTATGTGGCGACTATTATGTTTTCATGCTGTTTAGTATTAATATTACCATTTGTGAAGGTTTATACAGCAAATATCACAGATGCAAATTATCTACAGCCAGTTTTTGCGGTGTTGCTTGTACTTGCTGAATTTGTATATTGTATTAGAGATCCTTATGTTGCTGTTGCATATGCATCTGGAAAATTTCGAGAGACATCTAAATATGCTATTATAGAGGCTTTGATAAACATTGTAATATCTGTGATTTTAGTTCAAAGTTTGGGCTTAACTGGTATTGCGTTAGGAACTTTAATTGCTATGGCATATAGGATGATTGCTCATGTAATCTATTTACAAAAAAATATCTTATTTAGAAGTTTAAAGCATTTTGTAAAAAAGATACTGGTGTTTACATTTTCTGGAGGTTGTGTTGTTTTGCTTGCCAGATTTTTGAAAATTGACAGATGTGTAAATATGGGACAATGGTTGGTTAATGCTGTAATAGTGGGAATTGGAAGTATTCTAGTAATTACTTTAATTAGTAGCATGTTTTTTAAAAGTACTGTCAAGAAATTAGTTGCTTCAAAAATGAAAAAATGATGGTCTATACGAATATGTTTAAGTTTAAGGAGCTGTTAAATGAGAAAGATAGATATAGAGGAATTAAAAAGGATAGAAATAAATATTCTTGATTATGTTACGGATTTTTGCAACAAAAACGGTATTACATATTATTTAGATGGAGGTACTTTATTGGGTGCAATTCGCCATAAAGGATTTATTCCATGGGATGATGATATAGATATTGCAATGCCAAGAAAAGATTATGATAGATTTGTACATATGTGTTTAGATAATAGTCGATATAAGATATTATCATATGAAACGGATGAAAAATACATTTATTCATTTGCAAAAGTAGTTGATTCTTACACAAAATTGAAAGAGTGGGGGACTGCAGAGTATGAACAATTGGGGGTGTATATTGATGTATTTCCAATAGATGCATTACCAGATAATGAGAGAAAGCGACATTTATTGCAAAAAAAAGTTTGGCATTTAAGAAAGTTGCAGGCATATTCGATAATTGAAAAGAGAGGGTATGAAAAAGCATATTTTAAATTAATAAAAAAATTCGCTAAAATAGTGGGCAGTAGAAGATGGTTATATTTAATAAATAAGAATTTACATAAATATGATATGGATAAAGAATCATATTGTGCTGATATAGCGAGTGCGTTAAAGATGAATATTTGTTGTAATAAAAATGTGTTTGATACGGGAAGATGTACAGAATTTGAAGGAAAAATGTATAATATTCCTAATAAGGCAGAAGAATATTTAAGGGCGTTATATGGTGATTACATGGCTTTACCGCCGGCGAATGAGCGGGTATCGCACCATAAGTTTGAAGCATACTATATTTGTGAGGAGGAGTAAAAATGGCTAATATAGCATTAATTATTGCTGGTGGTGTTGGCGCAAGAATGGGGCAAGATATCCCAAAACAGTTTATCAATGTTAATGATAAACCAGTTATCATATATACATTGGAAGCATTTCAAAAACATCCTGAAATAGATGCAATTGAAGTTGTGTGCTTGGATGGTTGGCATGATGTTTTGAAAGCATATGCAAAACAATTTGGAATTGCTAAACTTGAAAATATTGTATCTGGTGGTTTAAATGGACAAGATTCAATTAGAAATGGCTTATTAGATATTTATAAAAGATACAATTCAGATGATGATGTGGTATTGATTCATGATGCAATTAGACCGATGTTGCTACCTGAAATTATTACAGATAATATTAAAATTTGCCGAGAATATGGCAATGCAATTACTGTTGTACCTTGTACAGCAGCTATGCTTAAAACGTATGATTCTATTTCAACAGAAGAACAAGTTGCTAGAGATAATTTGAAAATTACTCAAACCCCTCAATCTTTCTTCATAAAAGATATAGTAGCTGCACACCGAGAAGCTCTAGAGAAGGGCATTACTAATTCAGTTGCGTCATGCACAATGTATATTGAATTAGGAAGAAAGCTATATATGTCAAAGGGGTCAGAGAAAAATTTGAAATTGACAACAACAGAAGATATTGAGATTTTCAAAGCATTGTTACAAGCTAAGAAAGATGAGTGGATGCATTAATGAGCTATCAAGAAAGTATACATAATTTAGTGAAAGAGTTACCTATTAGTAAGGGTAGTTTTTTAATAACTGGTGCGACTGGTCTGATAGGTTCTTGTATTATTGACACTCTTTTAGACGCTAATGTTGAAGGAGCTAACTTTAAAATTTACGCAATGAGTCGTTCAAGAAAGAAAGTTATGGAGAAGTTCGGAGATAAAGTTACACCTGTTATCCAGGATGTAATGCAGCCTTTGGATGTATTAAGTAAATACGATTATATCGTTCACTGTGCCAGTAACGCAGATCCAAAATCTTATGCAGTACAACCTGTAGAAACTATTTTAACTAATATTCTTGGTAATAAGAATGTTCTGGATTATTGTAAAGAATATAAGAAATGTAGAATGTTGTTAACATCTACTTTTGAAGTGTATGGAGAAATAAGTAATACTTCAGTGTACAAGGAAAATATGTCCGGTATAATTGATCAGACGGTTTTGAGAAATGCATATCCAGAAAGTAAGCGAAGTTGTGAGCTATTATTAAGAAGTTATGTAGATGAATATAATATAAATGCGGTTATTTGTAGACTGCCTAGTGTTTACGGGCCTACTATGTTGAAATCTGATTCAAAAGCTCATGGACAATTTATTAAGAATGCTTTGAATAAAGAAGATATTGTTTTAAAAAGCAAGGGAGAACAGAGGCGAACTTATAGCTATGTTGTAGATGTTGTAAGCGGTATTTTTAAAGTGCTTTTTTATGGTTTGAGTGGAGAAGTTTATAACGTTGCTAACGAAAACTCTATTGCATCTATTGCAGAAGTGGCTTCAGTTTGTGCTGAAATTGCGGAAACAAAGGTTGTTTTCGATTTGCCTGATGAAATTGAAAAAAAGGGATTCTCTCAATCAAAAGATTGTATCTTAGATAATTCTAAATTAAAATCTTTAGGTTGGAACGGAAAGTATACCTTGAAACAGGGGTTAACTGAAACGATTGAAAGTTTGAAAGAAGATAAATGGTAGAAATATTATAGTAGGAAATATGGATAAGATGCTTATTACAAACAGAAAAAATGATGAATACTTGAAAGAAACGTGTATGAAAAAGAAAATAATGTTGGTTTTTGGCACACGACCAGAAGCAATAAAAATGTGCCCACTTGTAAATGAATTAAAAAATCGTGAGTCATTAGAAACAATAGTATGTGTCACTGGACAGCATAGACAAATGCTTGATCAAGTATTGAATACATTTAACGTTGTTCCAGATTATGATCTCTCTATTATGAAGCAGGGGCAGACATTATTTGATATTACAACTGGAATTCTTGAAAAAATTAAGGCAGTACTTGAAGAAGTCAGACCAGATATTGTGCTTGTACATGGAGATACATCTACAACTTTTGTCACAGCTTTGGCCTGTTTTTATCTTCAAATTCCAGTTGGGCATGTAGAGGCAGGGCTTCGTACATATAATATTTATTCTCCTTATCCCGAAGAATTTAATCGCCAGGCAGTAGGAATTATATCTCAATATAATTTTGCACCGACTAGGATGGCAGCAGATAATTTAATCAAAGAGGGAAAAGACTCAACAAAGATATTTGTTACAGGAAATACTGTTATTGATGCTATGCAACATACAGTACGAAGCGATTATACACATCCTGAACTTGAATGGGTTGGAGATGGAAAACTTATTTTTATTACTGCGCATAGAAGAGAAAATCTTGGTAAACCGATGCATAATATGTTTCGAGCCATTCGTAGAGTTCTTGATGAACATCCAGAGTGTAAGGCGGTTTATCCTATTCACATGAATCCAGAGGTAAGAAAAGCAGCAGAAGAAGAATTGGGTGGTTGCGAACAAATTCACATTATAGAGCCAATTGAAGTGTTTGATTGCCATAATTTTGAGGCTAGATGTCATATTTGTTTAACGGATTCTGGCGGAATTCAGGAAGAAGTCCCATCTTATGGGCGTCCGGTTCTCGTGATGAGAGATACTACAGAAAGACCAGAAGGAGTAAAAGCAGGAACGTTAAGACTTGTCGGTACTGATGAAGAAGTAATTTATAATAATTTTAAAGAATTGCTTGAAAATTCAGATGCATATAATGCGATGGCTAAATCCTGCAACCCATATGGTGATGGTCATGCGTGCGAGAGAATTGCTGATATTCTTGAAGGAAAAGAATATCATGAGTGGACTGTCGAAAATTATTAGAATGTAGAGGTGTATTGGAAGATGAAAATAGCAGTAGCAGGAACAGGGTATGTGGGATTATCTATTGCTACACTTTTATCTCAAAATCACGAGGTAATGGCAGTAGATATTGTTCCAGAGAAAGTTGAGAAGATTAATAAAAGAATCAGTCCTATTCAGGATGAATATATTGAGAAATATTTAAAGGAAAAAGAATTGAATCTGACAGCTACGTTAGATCCAGAAGAAGCATATAAAGATGCAGATTTTGTTGTAATTGCAGCTCCAACGAACTATGATAGCAAGAAAAATTTCTTTGACACGTCAGCAGTAGAAGCAGTCATTAAACTGGTTATTGAATATAATTCTGACGCAATTATGGTTATTAAATCAACAATTCCGGTAGGTTATACAGCAAGTATCAGAGAAAAATTCCACTGCGATAATATTATCTTTAGCCCGGAATTTTTACGTGAGTCAAAAGCATTGTATGACAATCTGTACCCATCAAGAATTATTGTAGGAACAGACATTGAAAATACTAAGCTTGTAAAGGCTGCGAATACATTCGCTGGATTACTGCAGGAAGGGGCTATTAAGGAGAATATTGACACGTTAATTATGGGATTCACAGAAGCTGAGGCAGTAAAATTATTTGCGAATACATATCTGGCACTCAGAGTTTCTTATTTTAATGAACTGGATACTTATGCAGAGATGAAAGGTTTGAATACACAGCAAATCATTAATGGTGTGTGTCTCGATCCTAGAATTGGTTCCCATTATAATAATCCATCATTTGGATATGGGGGATATTGCTTGCCGAAAGATACAAAGCAACTTTTGGCAAACTATGAAGATGTTCCGCAGAATATGATGTCTGCAATCGTTGAATCTAACAGAACCAGAAAAGACTTTATTGCAGATCGGGTTCTTCAGAAAGCTGGATATTATGCTTATGGAGATGAAAATACATATGATGCTTCTATGGAAAAAGTGGTTGTAATTGGTGTATATCGTCTTACTATGAAGTCAAATTCAGATAATTTCCGCCAGTCCTCTATACAGGGAGTTATGAAGAGAATCAAAGCTAAAGGGGCATCTGTGATTATTTATGAACCAACTTTGGAAGATGGAAGCACTTTCTTTGGAAGCAAGGTTGTGAATGATCTGAACAAATTTAAAGAACAGAGTCAGGCAATTATCGCAAATAGATATGCTAGTTGCCTAGATGATGTAAAAGATAAAGTGTATACAAGGGATTTGTATGGCAGAGATTAAAATATGTTATATATAGCCAAATGAATGCTCTGGCACTGGCAGGTGCCAGAGTGTTAGTATAATATGATTGGATTGACACGAAAAAGGAGCAGGTATGAAAGTATGGATTAAGGCAGGTGTGATCACATTTTATGTTTTGGGATATTGCTTTTTGAGAAAGCGTATGCGGAGAGATGTAGTTAAATTGTTTAAAGCATGCATGTTATTGATGATTTTTTTGCTTTCGCTTTTGCCGGAATCATTTATGATAAAATATTTAGGGGTAACACTTCGGGCAGATACTTTGGTGTTATGGATGGCAGGGATAGAGGCAGTGGATGCATGGGATGCATATAAAAGAGAGAAGAATAGAAATAAAAAAAATCATGGCAGTGGTGTAAAGAAAAATGGGAAGAACAAAAAAGAAGCCAAAGTATGATCAGAAAAGAATAATGGAGCAGTTCCAAAACTGTGTTGTAGAGGCATATACATTTGGAATGACTGAAGGTTCGGGTATTTCATTAAGGCAAGTATCAGAAGAGTTTGGTATTACATTGATGAAAACACGAAAAATATTGATTACTGCAGGCGTATATCATACTGAGAATAGTGATCAGATTAACTCAATGCGAGAACAGGGAATGAGTATTCCGGAAATAATGAAGGCAACCGGTTTAAGCAAGTCCTCGGTACATTCCTATCTGCCATATACAAAAATGATTTATAATGTAGATGAACTTAGTCTTTACGCAGAGCGTTGTAGAATATATAGAAAAAGAAAGCAGGCCATTAAGCAATTACAGATATGCAAGGAGGCTTCTTTAGAGTGTGTGGAGAAATATCTGTGGAGTACGATTGAAATTTTTTCAGGATATTCCTTTACAACGGTAAAGGGATTACGATTTCGATATGCGGTAAATGGAAACGAAATACAGATTGATCGAAAGAAAAAATCTATAGCTAGAAGTAGTGTAAAAGTTGTTTTAAAGGTGGCATTAGGTAAGAACGGGAACATAAGTGAACTGAAAAAAATAGAAGCAGTTGATGTCAGTTATTTGTATCCAATGTTCCTGAGATTTGGGTTGATTAAGGCAGAGAAGATGGATATTTACCAATTATTATGAAGATATAATCAGAAATGTGAAAGGAAACAGGTCAGATTTGTTTCTTACCACGATAGAGGGGAGGAACTATGGGAGCAGCAAAAGAGAAAATGATGGCTATCGAAGCGCGAGGTTATGGAGAATCAGAGAAGTATGTTTGCAGTGGCTGCGTCAGGGATCCGTATCTCCAAAAAGTGATCCGTGCGAAAGGTCGGGTTGGGACCTGCAGTTTTTGTAAGAATGAAAAAGGAAAACCGATCCGTCATAGAAAAACGTACCCATTGGAATCTCTTATGGCAAAGATCATGCCGGCGATTGATTATTATTACATGAGTACGGATGGGAATATTCCTTATGACGGGGAAACGGAAGACTATCTTGGTTCCTTTGTGGATCCGTATAGCTTTGTATATGATATACTGGCTGACGAAATGCAGGTGGAAGAACCGGAATTATTGAAAGAATTGTTTGATATCTTAGAGCATGAAAATCGGACTACAATTTTTGAATTTGAGGATCGTACTTCGGATAAGGATTTGAAAGCCTGGGCGAAATTTACTTCTTTGGTAAACGGACGAAAGAACATGACGGTTGGGCAGATGGTATCGTTGTGTGCGGCTCCTGATGCTCCGGATGATCTGAAAGAGATTCATTCTGTTCTGCAGGTAGTTTTGGCTCATGCAAAGAACTTGCATGCGTATACAACGATACATACTTGTGAACCATTATATCGCTGCGTTAATTTCCATAAGTTTGGATTTGTACCAGAAGGCTATACAACGATTCCTGCAACCTTGGTTGGTACAGCGCCTGCGAAATTTGCAGAGAATGGCAGATTTAATGAAAAAGGGGATATGATGTTCTATGGGGCATCGAATTCGAAAATTGCAGTAAAAGAGGTCGGGAGAAAAGAAGATTATCCTTTTACTATCGGAGAATTTCATACGAATAAAAGAATCCGGGTACTTGATCTGTCTGCAGTTCAAAGCTGGAAAAGACCAGGTACATTTAGTCTGGCTCAAGAGGATATTGAGAAAAGAGAAAGCTATTTGTTTTTGCGGCAATTCATTGACCGGATCACGCATCCGGTTGATGATCGGAAGGAAGCAGAGGAGGTTTACCGGCCGATTCAGGTTTTTACAAAGTATCTGCAGAGAGTGGGTAATCTGCATGGGATTGTGTATAGAAGCAGTCTGGCTGATCCGATGCAGAGATATTCTGATTATGTAAGTGACAGGTGCTATGTGTTATTTGCAGAAAACAGAGACTGTATGGATGAATCAGATCGACAGCGTAAAATGAACAAGAAACGTTTACAATTATATATGAGAAATGTTTATCAGACCTATGATCTGCAGGGACAGGCTGGTAGCAAGAAGGATTGTGGACAGGAAAGAAATGAAAAGAGAAGTATAGATGGATATTTATCAGATATGGACAACGTATAATAAGCAATGGTCAAGGTATGAAATACTGGCTTTTGGGCTGGTGTTAACGGTGGTATGTATTGGAATGATGGTGTGTGTATACAGAAAGAAGCTGCGTATCATTCAGGCATCGGCAGTCGTGGCATTGGTGGTGTTTCTCGGAATTGTATTTGGCTCGACGGTATTTACCCGGGTTGGAACGGTCCGTCAATATGAATTATTGCCATTCTGGTCATGGCGGGAGGTGATCTGTAACCACGACCGGGAGTTGTTGAAGGAAAATCTGTTGAATTTTATCTTGTTGCTGCCGGCAGGGATTCTGCTTCCGCTCATCGCGAATCATAAGATAAAGTGGTATCAGGCTCTGCTGATCGGAATCCTGATGTCAGCGACAATAGAGCTCAGTCAGCTGATTTTTATGCGTGGTCTGTTTGAGTGGGATGATATGATTCACAATGGACTGGGGTATATGGCAGGATGTCTGTTTACGAATTTTTTTGTGAAAAGCAGAGTAAATCATTAACAATAACATTGCTTTAAACCGATGATAATGTTGCTTAATGGATTTGACTATGTTAAGATTAATACAATGAGAATCATAAATGACATAAAAGATATGAATGAATGGTTTTGCAGATAACGAAGGGAGTTCAAATGAGAAAAAAAAGATTTGAGGCGCTGTTATTAAGTTTGGTGTTGGCATTGTCTCCACTGAGCACCATGCAGGTACAGGCGAAAAATGTTTCCGATGATACGAAGGTGAAAACGGTACAAAACACGGGATATATAGAAAGTGATCTGGATAAGAATGTACCGGTACGCAGAGCAGGCGTTGCTGCATATGCGATGCTGCCATCTGCTTATTCGACAGATATTGATGCATGCAGACGCGAATATCCGGCAGTGCGTGACCAGAATCCATATGGTACCTGCTGGGCATTTTCTTCCCTCGGTCTGGCAGAGTTTGATCTGATCAGTGATGGAATCGCAAAGAAAGACATTGATCTGAGCGAGTTGCAGCTGATTTATTTTTCTTATAATTTTGTGACGGATCCATTGGGCGGCACAAAAGGGGATACCGCAGAATACAACAGTGCAGAGGCGAAAGGCAGTTTTCTGAATTTTGGCGGTAATTATGAGATGGCAGCCCGGAGAATGAGTCAGTGGGTCGGCGCGGTAAAGGAAGCGGATGTTCCGTATACGGATGCTGAGAAAGTGGAGCAATCAGGACTGAAAGACAGTTATGCTTACAGCCGTGATGTGGCGCATCTGGAAAATGCATACTGCATGAGCCTGAAGGAAGATACGGATGGTGTGAAGGCACAGATCATGGATCATGGTGCGGTAGGTGTGATGTATGATCATCTGGATAAGGCGATGGCGAAGAATCAGAAAGGGGAATATACCTACTATGATGCCGAAGCCGGCGGCAACGGACATGCGGCTATGATCGTTGGCTGGGATGATGATTATTCCAGAGACAATTTTGCAGGATATGCAAAACCGGCACACAATGGTGCGTGGCTGATCCGAAACAGCTGGGGATCTTACTGTGATTATTTCTGGATGTCTTACGAGACGGTTTCACTCGGTGAGGCTGCGTGGGCGTTTGATTTTGATACTACGGATGCGTATGACAATAATTATCAGCTGGATGGTGGTCTGAACGCATATCCGACAGAGTTTGACACGCTTGCGAATGTATTTACGGTTCAGGATGCAAAGGCTGGTGTGGAAGCGGAAGAGCTGAGAGCGGTCAATGTATCTATGATGCACAATGCGAATGTATCTTATACGATCAGTGTTTATACAGATCTGAAGGATCCGAAAGATCCGACCAGCGGTACAAAGCAGGAAAAGGCAACGACAACCGGTGAGACTTCTTATGCCGGTATCTATACCATTCCGCTGGAGAATGCTGTGGAGCTGCAGCCGGGAACGACATTTTCTGTTGTGGTCCAGACCGATACCAATGCGGTAGAGTGTGAGCTGGAGATGTCCATCGAGAATGGAGGCCAGGTCATCTGGTCCTGTGATGTCAGCAAGGGAAATGAAAAGACGTTTTATCAGTACCACAATAAGTTTTATGCATATCCATATGGAAATGCCTGCATCAAGGCACTGACGTCAGAGGTGAAGAATCCGGCTTATAAAACCGGTATTTATACTGAAAATGGCGAGGATGTCTACTATGTAGACGGAACGCGCCGGCATGATACCGGTCTTGTGGAGGTAGATGGCGTACGCTACTATATGAATGACGGTGTTGTACAGAAGGAAGAAACGGTTGTTATGCAGGAGGATGGCACCTGGGTATACATTAATGAAGATGGTGTCGCAGATGATTCTTACTGTGGTTTTGTTTCTTACGGCGGAAGCTGGTGGGAGATTCGAAACGGTGTGATTGATTTTTCTGTCAATAGTGTGGATGAAGGTATTGTCAATGGTGAATATGGCTGGTGGAATGTGGTAAATGGCCGTGTGGATATGGGAAATACGGTCGCACAGAATGCCGGTGGCTGGTGGTGTATCCGGAATGGTAAGGTAGATTTCTCCTATACCGGAGTCGCACAGAATGCCGGCGGCTGGTGGAGAATCGAAAACGGCATGGTGAATTTTGCTTATAACGGTGTGGTAAACAGTGAGTATGGCTGGTGGTTCATCCGCAACGGCAGCATTGATTTTACTTATACCGGTCTGGCGCAGAATGAATATGGCTGGTGGAGAATCGTCAACGGAACGATTGATTTTGGCTGCAACAGTGTCGTAGACAGTGAATATGGCTGGTGGTATGTCAGAAATGGCCAGGTCGATTTCGGTTATACAGGCGTTGCGCAGAATGAATATGGCTGGTGGAGAATCGAAAACGGTGCTTTGAATTTTGGCTTTACCGGTCTGGCGCAGAATGAATACGGCTGGTGGTATATCCGCAGTGGTATGCTGGATTTCTCCTATACAGGATATGTGGGATGGTACGGTGTAAATTACCGGGTGCAGAATGGTCAGGTAATATTTTAGCAAGCCACATAAGAGAAAAATGCGAGGAGAGAAGTTGTTTCGGCAGCTTCTCTTTTTTCATTATAGGGAAAATGTTAACTTCCAGATTATAATGCGACTCAAGTAAACAACATATTTTGGGGTAATGGCTCCAGGGAGGGACAAATTATGTTAGTATACCTATTTGAACTGGATTCTGTGCGGAATTCAGCAGAGGAGATAAAGATTGGGCAGCAGGCTCTTTTTGAGGAGATTGTGATAAATGGGAATCAGGTTGCGATTTCTTTCAATCAGCTGACGGATTTTGAATCTTTTTTGAAAATGATCGAGGATGAGAATACCTATCAGGATATCATTTCTCTATTCCGGTGTGGAGCATTAAAGGTCTCCAGGTACGGAAAGTTCCGGACAGCGTCGCAGTATATTCAGAATGCGATTGAAAAATGCGTGAAAGAAAATAACGATGCATTTTTGTTTTCCGGACTTCCGGTAAAGTGTACAGATAAAGAACTGCTGATAGAGATAAAGGAGACGCTGGTGTATGCTGATCTGACACGTCTGGAGGATATGCGTGATCAGTGCGAAGCTGGCAGTGAAGAGTGGAAGAGGATAGATTATATCTGGAAGTATATTCGAATGATATTGATTCTTAGTATGGAAAAGCTTGCCATGAATCCGGCGAAAGAAACTGTCAGATATTCTTATATGGATTATATGGACAGAATCAGGGTGATTTGTGGAGAGACAGGGCTTGATATCATGAACAGAGCGTTGGATATATTGTCTGTCTGTGAAGAACAGCTGCGGGCAGAGGATGAAACATTGTTGTATAACAGAACAAACTGGGTAACGCTGATGGACAAGATGGATGCGGATGAATCTGTATTTCTGTCAGAGGCATTGGTGGATTTGTGTTATAATTATACGATCGAAGAGAGCATCCGGGATGTTAGCAGACATTTTAAAGACGAAGCGGGATTTCGGATAGATTTTTTTGAACGTCTGAAGAAATATTGGGAAGAATATGAAAAAAAGATTCATTTTTTTCATAAAGGAGACGGTGAGAAAATTCCTTCTACAGGTAAAATGCATTCTTTTTGGGATACGGCAGTCAGACTTATTGACGATACCGGTTTTGTGCGGGTGAACGAGGCTGAAGAACAGGTGGGCTGTACATATGAAGAAGAATATGAAAAAAGAAAATTTGTGTGGAAAAAAGAGCGCGTCAGAAAGCTGATAAAATGGTTTGCAACGGCAGTCGTCTACATTTTTATATTTTATGCAGTGGAAAAGGGATTGGATTATCTGGAGGGGTATGTGATAGAGACAACGGTAAATTTCAGATTAAATGCGATTCTGAGTGGCCTTCTGGATACTATTTGTTTTGGCGTACTTGGTTCCTGGATTTCTGATAAGTTACAACTTGTGGATGTACTGCAGAGTTTCCGCAACATTGCCACAGGTATCCAGGATATAGCTCGTATCAGAAAATCTCCAAAGCAGATGTCTTACAGACGAAAGGATAGTTCCAATGATAATATGATATAGCACTGTGGCTATGAATGGTATCTATAGGAAGAAACCGCAATGAATACCTGATAAAATAAAAAATTATAGCGATAAGTCAGAAAGAAAATGGTAAGGATGGAGGAAGTATGCAGGAATTGGAGACGGAAAGCAGTTGGCAGGAGTATGTCGCATTAATGACAGAGAGACCGGAACTTTTCAGGGAAGAGGGATGGCTTACAATAGAAAAGGATCCGGAAGTAATCCGGCGATATGAACAGAAATCCGGGAAACGTATCGGAGTGGTATATAAAAGTGAATACCATATGATGGTGGTCGATTTGATAAAAGGAGAAAATGGGACACATTTCTGTTATGAGAGGCTTCTTCCAATGGTGCAGAAAGGTGCGATTGTGTCTGTTCCGGTTTTTGAGGGAAAATTTGTACTTCTGCGTCAATATCGGCATGCGATCCGTGAATTTCAGTATGGATTTCCAAGAGGATTTGGTGAAGCGGGTGTTTCTGTGGAAGAGAATGTCAGAAAGGAAATTCAGGAAGAATTGAATGCGGAAGTTACGAATATGCAGCATCTGGGACAGGTAGTTGCTGACAGTGGAGTTGTGAGCAATAAGGTAGATATATATTTTTGCTCAGTTACGGAACCGATGTTGAAACTTGGGTACGAGGAAATTGAAAAAATTCAGCTCTTAACAGAAGATGAACTGGATACCTGGATTGCAGAAGAAAAAATTACAGATGGATTTACGCTTGCAGGATACAGCATGTATCAGGCAAAAAGAAAAAATATATAATCTGAAGGTTAGCCACATCACACTTGTTGACATCTTTCTACATGTCCACTATAATAAACGCAGGAAGAATACTCCTGGTATACCAGGAAAATAACATACAATTTGACTATGGATTTTATTATTCTGTTGTGAATGAAGAGGAGGAATGAACTGGTGGAAGCAAATGCAAAGAAGTTTTTCTCGTCGGTAGCGATTTCCGGGCTGGAAGCGGTGACTGCAAAGCGCAGATATTTGACCAAATGTGAGCCGAAGGTCATGGAGATCGATGATGAAGAGAAGATTGTGAAGACTGCCTGTCGTGCCTGCATCGCAAACTGTGGTGTTCTGGCGCATGTGAAGAATGGCCGCGTCATCAAGCTGGAGGGAAATCCGGTGGATCCGATGAGCCAGGGACGTATGTGTGCAAAGGGTCTGGCTGGTATTCAGGCACTGTACCATCCGAACCGTAATAAGTATCCGCTGCTGCGCGTTGGTGAACGTGGAAGCGGACGATGGAGACGTATCAGTTGGGATGAGGCACTGACCCGTGTGGCGGAAAAAGCCATGGAAACCCGTGAAAAATATGGTGCGGAAGCGTTGTTCTGTACCACAGGCGGCGGTGGTAATCCGGAAATCTGGAGTATCGCCCGTTTCTGTAATGTATTCGGAACGCCGAACTGGTATGAGCCGGGCTGCGCGCAGTGTTATCTGCCGCGTGTGCTGTCCTGTGCCATGATGTATGGTGGTGCGGATTCCAGTATCGCGGATTCCAATGCACTGGAACTGTATGATTATGAGAATGCACAGATCAAATGTCTGGTGTTGTGGGGGGCAGGTCCTGCTTATTCCGCACCGGCCAGCGGCGGTCGTATGGTCAACGAACTGCGTGCGAAGGGTGTAAAGACGATCTGTATTGATCCGCGTTTTACACCGGATGCGGCAAAGGCAGATATCTGGCTGCCGATCCGTCCGGGTACGGATGTAGCACTGCAGATGGCATGGATCCGCTATATTCTGGAAAATCGCAGATATGATGAAGAATTTGTGACACGCTGGACAAACCTGCCGTATCTGGTAGAGGTGGAGAGCCGCTTCTTTGCCCGTGCGAAAAAGGGTGAGAACGGTGCACCGGATACGTTTTATGTATGGGATGAGAAGACAGCGTCCATGCAGCCGATGGAGTATCCGTATGATGAGAAGTTATCCCCGGCGTTATGGGGCACGTATGAAGTAGACGGAAAAGTATACAAGACCGGTATGCAGTTACTGTATGAGCGCTGTGAGGAGTTTACGCTGGAGAAAGCAGCAGAGATCTGCTGGCTGGATGCAGACCGTATCAAAGCTGCGATCGAGATGTATCTGGAGAATGCACCAAGCGGTATCTGCCTTGGTGTGGCAACGGACCAGACACCGAACTCTGTACAGGCTGCCATGGCTGCGGATACGATTGATTTTCTGATGGGTAACCTGGAGAAACCGGGTGCGCTGATGCAGCGTTTCCGTACCAGCGGTGTACTGAAAGTACCGAATTATCCGGTGCCGGTTGCATTGAAGTGTCTGCCGCCGGAGCAGTTGAAGAAACGTCTGGGAGGAAGAGAGCACAAGGGCTTAAGTATCTGGTATGCAGGACATCCGGGCAGCGTGCTGAACGCGATTCTGACAGAGAAACCGTATCAGCCGCGGATGTGGATCGACCGTTCCGGTAACAAGCTCGGTGTGCTGGCAGAATCCGGCCGTTGGGCAGAGGCAATCGAAAAGCTTGATTTTATCGTACATATGTATATGTATCCGACCTCTTTTTCCTGCTATGCGGATATTTTGCTGCCGACGGAGGAGTGGCTTGAGACGGATATGATCGTTGAGACCTGTAATATGCTGGTAGCCAGACAGCAGGTTGTCCACCTCTGGGAGACGATGGATGAGACGCTGATCTGGTCCCGCCTGGCTAAAAAATGTGCCGAGCTCGGTCATGAGATGTGTCAGAAAGCTTTTGATCCGGAATTTATGGGAGATCAGCTCCCGTATTGGGATTCCATGGATGAGTTTTTTGATCATCTGACACCGGCCATCGGCATGACATGGGAAGAAATGAAGAAAAAAGCACCATTCGAATATATGTCCAAAGAAGAATGGAAGTCTTATTATGTATACAAGCAGATTGATGATGCGACAGGTCTGCCGAAAGGTTTTGATACACCGTCGAAGAAGATTGAAGTATATGTGGAGAGTATGATCACGCTGGGAAGAACCGGTCAGCCGTTTTTACCGGTTGAGTTTGAACCGGCAGATAAGGATTATGAACCGCTTCCGTATTATCTGGAGCCGGTGGAGAGTCCGGTCCGTGATGATGATACGGCCAGGGAGTATCCGCTCGTTATGACAAACGGCCGTGTACCGTTCTATCATCATTCGACGCTGCGTAATGCGGCTGCTATGCGTGAGCTGTATCCGGTTCCTGAGATCTGGATCTATCCGGATGTGGCAAAAGCGTATGGTATTGCACCGGGAGACTGGGTATGGGTAGAATCCAAGCGAGGCAAGATCCGTGCGAAAGCACTGGTCACAAAGGGAATCAATCCGGGAACGGTATGTATGGAGCGTTTCTGGCATCCGGAGACGATGAATACAAAGACGCATGGCTGGCAGGAGACAAACGTCAATGTTTTATCAAAATCAACCGCACCGTTTAACGATGTCGTTGGTACTCATACACTTCGTGCTTATCAGGTACGGATTTCGAAAGCAGACAGTGCGCCGGAAGGCATCTGGCAGAAACCGGAAGACTTTGTAAATTGGCTTCCGTTAGGTAAGGCATAAGGAACGGATAAGGAGACAAAGTGATGAAACAATATGCAATGGTTGTAGAGGCTGACCGCTGCATCGGCTGTAAAGGTGGATGCCAGGTTGCCTGCAAGACAGAAAATGAAGTGGCTCTGGGACGTTCCAGAAGCACGTTATATCATATGGGACCGACAGGTGTGTATCCGGATCTGCAGATGTACTTTCTGCCGGTAATGTGCCAGCAGTGTGAGGATCCGAGCTGTGTGGATGTATGTCCGACAGGCGCATGCTACAAGGATGAAGACGATGGAGTGATCTATATCGATCAGGATCTCTGTATCGGATGTCAGAGCTGTAAAAAGGCATGTCCGTTCCATGCGAACAATTTTAATAAAGAACTGCGTGTCATGGACAAATGTACCGGCTGTGTACAGCTGCGGGACGAAGGGAAAGAGCCTGCCTGTGTCAGAAACTGTGCCGGACGTGCCCTGCATTTCGGTGATATCAATGATCCGGAGAGTGAAGTATCCAAGCTTCTGGCAGCGAACGAAGGCCATGTATACACGCTGAAGGATGACAACGGAAATCATCCGTCCGGACGGTTTATCCTGAAGAATCAGAAATGGATCGACATGCTTCCGTTTGAATTTGAAGAAGCACTGCACAACGGTATGTACGAGGAGCCTGAAAGCGAACTGGCACATCGGATTTTTGAAGATCATTTGAAAAAAGCGAACGTGGTGCGTACGGAAATGAATGAGGAAAAGGAGGCGGAAGTGGAATGAAGCAGGTGGAAGTAAGAAAAGAACTGGCAAGAGCCAGAGCAGGACTCTACCGTTTCCTTGGCGGCTTATATATCATGGAAGTAGATGAGGAAACGCTGGCGAACATGAAACAGATGCAGTTCCCGACAGACTGCGCCAATGAGGAACTGGCGGAAGCTTACAGAGGGCTGGAAAAAGCGATTGCAGATCTGAACAATGAGGATTTGGAGGATGTGGCTGCTGATTATGCCAAGACGTTTCTGGCAGCAGGAGAAGCAACCGGAGTGGCTGCCTTCCCGTATGAGTCCATTTATACGAACAAAAAACGTGAGATCGGCGGACGTACCGAGCAGGAGACGCTGGCTTTGTATGCGCTGCATGGCTGGGAGCCGAGTAAGGATATGTTCCGTACGATGAATGATCATATCGGCCTGGAGCTGGAGTTTATGGCAGTTTTGTGTGAGGAAGAGTTACTGTCTTGTCAGACGGATAATGCAGATCGTGCGGCAATGTCTTCCCGTGACCAGAATGAGTTTTTATGCAAACATCTGAAATGGGCGGGAGCTTTCTGCATGGATATCAGTAAATATGCACAGACCGCGTTTTATCAGGCAGTAGGAAAAGTGACGAATGTATTTCTGGAGCAGGAGAGAGAAATGCTGGCAATGGGAGGTGCAATATGGGATATCGCGTAGATTACGACAAGATGAATGATATTCTGGCTGTCTGGTCAGAGAATTATCATGTGTATGCACCGGCATTGGATCAGAGAAAGAAGAAAGTGCGTTATCGTGAGATTAAGACGGTGGATCAGATCGTGCTGGATCGTCAGGCAGATTTTTCACCGAAGGAAGCTTACTATCCGGTGTCACAGACGATGTTTTATTTTACCGATACGGAAGTGACGGAGAGTGAGCTTGCAGATGACAAAGGGATCATTGTGATTGCCCGTCCTTGTGATATCAACGGAATGGCAAGACTGGACTGTATTTTCATGGAAAATGGAGGTCATGCAGACTATTTCTATGCAAGACTGCGTGAGAAAGTAAAGGTAGTCATGCTGGAATGCAGGGAAAGTTTTGAACATTGCTTCTGTGTATCTATGGGAACGAATAAGACAGATAAGTATGACGCAGCACTCCGCATTACAGAGAATGAGGTGCTGGTGGATATCAAAGATGAGACGCTGGGTGCGGCATTTGCATCGGCATCTGCCTGTGATTTCACACCGGAATATGTGCAGGAGAATCAGAAAAAACTGCATATTCCGCAGATTACAGACCGCAGCATGTTAAAACCGATCAGTGATCTGGAGTACTGGACACAGTATGATGAGAAATGTATGTCCTGTGGCGGATGTAATACCGTCTGTGGAACCTGCAGCTGTTTTGATACAGTAGATGTCATTTACCAGGAGGGAAGCCGCAGCGGTGAGCGCCGCAGAGTCTGGTCTTCCTGTATGCTGGAGTCCTATACGATGACAGCCGGTGGCAATCGTGCCCGCAAGACACCGGGAGCAAATATGCGATTTAAAGTGCTGCATAAGTTTTATGATTTTGCAGACCGTTTTGCAAAGGACGGAGCACACGGCATAGCCTGTGATGCACAGATGTGTGTCGGATGCGGCCGTTGTGATATGAGATGTCCGAAGCAGATTTCGTTCTTTGATGCGGTGGACGGTCTGGCAGCGGAAATTGAGAAAATGAATGCGGGAGAGGAGGCGTAAGACAATGGAAAATATTATGAAACCGGAACCGCACAAGATCGTAAGTGTTATCCGTCAGACTGCGGCAGAGTTTACGATTCGTGTGGCATGTGACAAAGATCCTGGATATGGACAGTTTTTCCAGCTGTCTCTGCCGAAAATCGGAGAGGCGCCGATCTCTGTCTGTGGAAAAGGACCGGGTTATGTGGAATTTACCATCCGTAAAGTCGGACGACTGACCGGTGGTGTGTTTGACCTGAAAGCCGGAGATACACTGTTTATGCGTGGACCGTACGGAAATGCATTTCCGGTGGATCAGTTTGAAAATAAGGATCTGCTGGTAATCTGTGGTGGTACCGGTATGTCACCGGTAAAAACCACGCTGACTCATTTTTATGATCATCCGGAAATCTGCAAATCGGTATATCTCATCGCCGGATTCAAGGATATCAACTGCGTGTTGTTCAACGAAGAACGTGCAAAATTTGCGGAGAGGTTCCACTGTACGTACTGTCTGGACAACTCCGAGGCACCTGGATTCCACAAAGGAATGGTAACAAAATTTATTCCGGATGTGCCGTTTGATACTTTCGAGGACTATAACGTAGTGATCGTGGGTCCGCCGCCAATGATGCGGTTTGCTGCACTGGAATGTATGAAATGCGGTGTCCCGGCGGAGAAAATCTGGGTATCCTTTGAACGTAAGATGTCCTGCGCAGTAGGAAAGTGCGGACATTGCAAGATCAATGAGACTTATGTCTGCCTGGAGGGTCCGGTATTTAACTATACGAAGGCCAAAGAACTTTTCGATTAGAATTTTTTTAATACGTTAATTTTTAATACGAAAACGAAGCATCCTGTCAGAACGCTAGACGTTCACTACCTTCGTTTCACAGCGTTTTTATCGCGCTCGTTCCCACGCCTGAAAAAG
>ERZ894232.495-NODE-495-length-51598-cov-13.380478_pt1 | contig 51598 bp, 38 predicted proteins | sample MGYA00380296_ERZ894232 | MGnify/ENA primary metagenome ERZ894232 (study PRJEB32331, sample SAMN06328433) | human gut metagenome | biome: human gut microbiome; feature: stool | host: Homo sapiens | collected 2014-08-14 ...
CCGTTACGAGGATGTTTTTGATACTCTTGTAACTGGGCGAAGCTGTATAGGATAATGCCTTTTTACAGGCGGCTTCAAGCAAAACTTCTGAGTATTTATCAGTAAACTTTAGAAGTCCCATGCAGCTTCTATAAGTCTGTTGTTCCACACGCTTGGAGGTCAGTATTGCATTGACCACAGTGTACGTATTTATGCCAATCCGCTCAGCCCATTTGCGGAAACGGTCACCATTCCATTCCAGATATTTCTGGTGGTCTTCCGGCATATGTTCAGTAATGGTGCTGTACTGCCCAGGGCGTCCTTTCAGACGGTGGTGGGAAGCAATGCGGTTATGGTTATAAAAAATTTCAATGGTGGTATCTGTTACCTTTACATCAACTTTCTTTTTGATGTATTCATATGGAACTGAGTATAGCATTCCATCCACAGATATGTGATAATTGAACTGGACGGTGGCGGTCTTCCAGTCACTCAGTTCAAAGCGGGTAGCAGGTAATGGCGAAAGTAATGGCTTTTCATCTTCAAGGAATAAGTCCAACCGGCTACCCTCTTTCTTTTGAAAGAGCTTTCGATTGAATTGTTCCAGTTTTTCTCTGATTGCACGATTTAATTCGACAAGGGAAAAGAACTGCTCATTCCTAAGTGCTGCTGTTATCCAAGTAGAGATATTTCCTACCGTTCCTTCAGCATTCGGCTTATCCTTTGGTGTTCTGATACGAGCAGGGATGATAGCTGTACCATAGTGCTCAGCCATTTCCTGATAAGTTTCATTGATCTGCTGGCCTTTCCATCCACCATTATGGACAACTGCAGTCTTGCAGTTATCCGGTACAAGTATTCTGGCAACACCGCCAAAAAACTCGTACATATGGACATGTGCTGTAATCCATGATTTCTGCTTCATATCCAGAAATGCTTCTACATATGCATACTGGCTATAAGTCATTACGCCAACGAATATGTAAGCCTTTAAGATTTCACCGGTATCTGGGTCAATGATTGTTGCAGGATCCCCTGCCCAGTCAACTTCAACCTGCTCACCGGGTTTGCGATTGATGTGCATGGTAGCGCGTCGTTTCTGTTCATCCTGTTGGATGTGATAGCAAAATTGTGAATACATAAGCGGTTCATCGCCGTTAGCACGGCAGTCCTCCATGTATTCCGTCCACAGAAGCTTTTTACTGACTCCGTTGCGGAGCAATTCTTTGTGGATGTATTCGTAGTCAGGCATGCGTTTGTTTTTCGATACCAAACTTTCCTTAGCAAACATAAGTCTTTGAAGTTCAGTATCCGTCATAGATTCATCAAGAGGCCAAGAAAGATTTAATTCTCTGGCACGTTTTTGAACCTTGACTACAGTTTTCTAAGCAACACCACAGCTTGCCATGATGTTACGTTGAGAGAAGCCCAATCCAGTAAGACGGATGATTTCTCGATATTTGGTCATAATCGTGACCTCCTTGTAATGAATTTACACCATAGGGTGCATATCTTCATTATAAGGATTTAGTAATAAAATGATTTCCTTTTTGACGGAATCGTGATTTCCTACAAAACGTAATGGTGATTTCCAAGCACCGGACAAGTGATGGATTTTACCCCGGATTATTCAAGGGATTTGGAGAAAATTCAGGAAATGTATGATTTGGGGCAGGAAGATGCTACGAAAAAAATGGATGCGTTGGATGTGTATTTGAAAGTTTGAATTTCTTCTTATTTTTTATTGAATTCTCTTGTTGTCTATTTAATACGAAAGTTATATTTGCCATTATACTTTACCGTGATAAAGCAAGCATTGTAATAACGCATAATTAAAAAAAGGTATCGCAGAACCGGCTATGACAACTCTGAAAACTCAAGACACAGAACATCCAAAATATGTCTCTATGCCAGAGGGCCAATAACATTACAGAAGAACTTTCTGTTTCTCCGGTAATGTTATGTCCTTTGTGACTACTAGTAAGTTTTTTAATACTTATACCAAAATCTTGTACGCTCCTCTATCAAAATCTATTACAAACAATATATAACTCTAAATTTAAACATTTATATAATATTGGCGATATATGTTACATTCTTTTCCCATTCCATATTGTCCTTCTATTTCGTATTCTTCTACTTCATCATGATAAGTCAATATTTTATATTCAAGCATCATTTCAACATATACCCATAAGTCGTCAAACTTATTTCCCTGATACTCATTAAAAACACAGGCAATGCTATCTGCAATATCGTATGCAGACTCCTCTTCACTATTCAGGAAAATTTCACATTCTAATTGTTCTTTAAGCTGCTTAACAAATTTCGCATTTCTCACAGCTTCCTTATATATAAAATCATTCAGTACCTGTCTATCAAATTGTAATTTTGTATACTCCCATCTTTCACCACTTCCCCAAAATGGTAATAGTGAATAAAAATGCAGAATATCATAAAATGTTATCATAAAATTATGAAGTTGCTGAAATTCGTTCTCTGTAAGGAATGTATCTTTATCAATAAAAAAGTGCGTCTCATTATTTCTCAACTTATTCAGTAATGTCAAATCGTCTTTTACAGATATCCCACTATTTTCTTCATAATATTCCCTAAATAACTCTTTTGTGATATCAATCATTTTATTAAATTCTATTGAAAAAAATTTTTTCATAGTTTCTTTATCCAAACTACTAAAATAATCATTTAAATTTGTAGAATTGTAAAAGTCTCTCGCTGGAAATCCATCTGAATTGCATCCATTTTTTAATTGTATCACACGATAATCTACATTATTTAGCATTAACTGTTTCAAAAATAATTCCACAGCATTATGAAGTGCCGATACAAAATGTTTACGATATTCCAAGGTTGCCTTTCCCTCTAAAATATAGTCACAATATCTAATTGACATTGCCCATGCCTCAAGAGCATTGTTCTGTAATATTTGATTTTTTATATAAGTCATTTTTTCATTTCCTCATTTTGCGATAAGTATAATCTAACATCTGCTTTTTTGTGTTCGTATCTCTCTAAACGGTTCCAATATACAATTTTACGAATTTGGCTTTCCGTCACTATAAATCCGGCTTCTTTTATTACATCTGAAACTCTTTGTTTCATCTCCTGACCTCTTTCCAAAGCATCCAAAACTATCTTCTCTAAATACTCAGGCTTTCTCTTATCTCCTAAATCTGAAAATGTTGCACTTGCAGCAACTAAAGCTGTTCTCACATATTGTGCATTATCTTTGAACAAATCACTATCTATATAAAGTCCTTTGCTCTCTATAAACTGACTGCAAAATGTAATGACTGTACGTGTGTTTCCTTCTCGATATGGGTGTACTTTCCAAAGTTCAGCCAAGTATCTTGAAAATGTCACTGCCGCCTCCTCAATTGATATTTTATCCCAAATGCAATGCTCCATTCTATCTAAAATAATTTTTGTATCTTTTTCGATATCAAAGCAATCTGAATATTCTATGGAAATGCCCCCTAACGCCGGTTCCGATTTTTCAATATTAATGACTCTTACCTTTCCTGCCCATTCATAGACATCTTGAAAAATATAATAATGAACATCACAAAGCGCTGCAAAGTCAAAACGACTTGCAAATTCCTTTGTTACAAGTTCTGCAAGTCGTACACTGGTATATTCTGCTTCCATACAAGATAATTCTTTCTCGTCTTGTATATTTGCTAAATTTTTCAAAATATTCGTATGCGGATACACATAAGGATCCTTCATAAGAACACCTCTATTTCTTCATTTTATATTTTTTATCTAAAACTTTTTTTATATCATCTGTGGTCATTTCTCCACGCTTTTCTTTTGCAATTAAATTTTTGAACTCCGGAGACGGTTCTAAGCCATCTACTTTAATCATTCCGAGAGCATACTCCCATTTTTTATCTGCACTTACTAACATAATACCGCACTCCTTTCCATACTATCTTTATTTTCATCATTATATCATATTTTATTGGTAAAATCCATACGATTGCTATACCTAATTATTACTGAATTTTTTGCACTTTTCTTCTAGTGTCATTTTATGCAAAAACCCCTTGTAAATGTATTATTTACAAGGGGTGGTTCTTAAATATTTGACATGAAGTTCAGATTAGTTTCCCATCTGTGCAGCAACTTCAGCAGCGAAATCTTCCTGTTTCTTTTCAATTCCTTCGCCTGTCTCAAAACGAACAAATCCTTTTACAGTAATTTTAGCGCCGTTAGCTTTTGCAACTTCTTCTACATATTTAGCTACGTTCTGTTTTCCGTCTTCAGCTTTTACATAAACCTGATCTAACAGACAGATTTCTTTTAATTCTTTGTTGATACGTCCGCTAATCATTCCCTGAATAACTTTTTCCGGTTTCTGGGACTCTTTTGGGTCGTTCATAATCTGAGCAAGAAGAATTTCTTTTTCATGTGCAATATATTCTTCACTTACTTCAGAGCTGTTTGTATACTGTGGTTTTAAAGCAGCAATCTGCATTGCTACGTTTCTAGCCATTTCTCTTACTGCATCATTTACAACGTCTGTTTCAACATCAACTAAAACGCCGATTTTACCGCCCATGTGTGTATAGGAAGCGATAAATCCGTTTTCTTCAGATGCTTTCGCAAATCTTCTGATGTTCATATTTTCACCGATAACAGCAATCTGTGCTGCTAAAGCTTCGTTTACAGTTTTTGTTGTATCAAATTTCCATGGAGAAGCAAGGAATTCTTCTGTTGTAGCTGCTTCTGTTTCCATAGCTGCTTCTGCAACCTGAGCTACATATCCCTGGAATACATCGTTTTTCGCAACGAAGTCTGTTTCTGCATTTACTTCAACAACAACTGCGTGTTTTTCGTCTGCGGAAACTAAAGTCTGGCAAAGACCTTCTGCTGCAATACGTCCGGCTTTTTTCTGAGCTGTTGCAAGACCTTTTTCTCTTAAAAATTCAACTGCTTTATCCATATCGCCTTCTGTTGCTGTAAGAGCTTTCTTACAGTCCATCATACCAGCGCCTGTCATTTCTCTTAATTCTTTTACCATTCCTGCTGTAATAGCCATTTTAAATTCCTCCTGTATAATACCTTTTATACGGAATGAGGCTGTCACACAAAATCAGATTTTATATGACAGCTTCATTTATTCCATTTTGAATAAGATTATTCTTCTACAACTTCTTCTGTTTCTTCTGCGAAGATTTCTTCAGCATCAGCAGCTTCGCCCTGATTTGCTTCGATAACAGCGTCAGCCATTTTAGAAACGATTAATTTTACAGCTCTGATAGCATCATCGTTTCCTGGGATTACGTAATCTAATTCTTCCGGATCGCAGTTTGTATCAGCGATACCAATTAACGGAATACCTAATGTATGAGCTTCCTGTACACAGATTCTTTCTTTTTTCGGATCTACGATAAAGATAGCGTCTGGAAGTTTTTTCATTTCTTTAATTCCGCCAAGGTTTTTCTGTAATTTTTCCAGTTCTTTTTTCAGGTTGATTACTTCTTTCTTAGGCAGAACATCAAATGTTCCGTCAGCTTCCATAGCTTCGATTTCTTTTAATCTTGCAATTCTGCTCTGGATTGTCTTGAAGTTAGTCAGCATACCGCCTAACCATCTTTCATTTACATAGAACATTCCACATCTTTCAGCTTCTGTTTTGATAGCGTCCTGAGCCTGTTTCTTTGTTCCTACGAACAGGATTGTGCCACCTTCTGCAGCGATGTCAGCGATTGCTTTGTAAGCATCGTCAACCATTCCCACTGATTTCTGTAAGTCGATGATGTAGATACCATTTCTTTCTGTGTAGATGTATGGTGCCATTTTAGGGTTCCATCTTCTTGTCTGATGTCCGAAATGAACACCTGCTTCAAGTAACTGTTTCATTGAAATAACGCTCATTTTTTTCTCTCCTTTGGTTTTCTCTTCCACCTGCTTCTGCTCCTTCGGGACTTTCTAAGCACCCCCCGTTGAAATTCACAGGCGTGGTTATTTTCTATATTGCACTTGGCAACGCTTGCATTATATCATAATTTTTTCTGTAATTGCAAGGCTTTTTTACGAATAAAGTCCGAAATTTCCCAACATCCATGACTGAAGAAGGGGAAACCAGCTCTGGCATCTTTCTTCCACACCTTTCCCCTGTGCATTTGCCGTTTGTTCTTTGGCAAGAGAAAGTCCATGCCCTCCTTGGGGATATAAGTGATATTCCATTGGAACTCCTGCTTTTCCCAGCGCCTCTGCAAATCGAAAAGAATTCCAAAAAGGAACAACATTATCTGTAAAAGTATGCCATAAAAAGGTTTTTGGCGTATGTTTTCCCACTTTATCCTCTAATGATACCTGTTCTTTCATTTCTTGATAAAACGCTCCCAAAAGATTTTTTATACTGTCCTGATGTGCGATTTCCTCTTTTGAACTGATAACAGGATAACACAGCACAAGACCGTTAGGCTCTAAAATTTTCATATCACATTGCATTTTCTCTGCCAGCCACGGCTCATTCCAAAACACACCGTAACTGGCTGCCAGATGTCCTCCAGCAGAAAATCCCATAACGATAATTTTTTCTGCGTCCACACTCCATTCTTCTGCATGTTCTCTGATAAGCTTCACACTGTATGCCAATTCGCAAAGAGCCGTGGGATAAACTGCCGGAGCACAGGAATAGCGCAAAACAACCGCCTGATACCCCATGCTGTTAAACTGTAAGGCAATCGGTTCTGCCTCTCTGTTGGAAGTTCTGGCATAGCCTCCTCCCGGACAGATTAACACCAATGGTGCTTTTCTATTCCTTGCATCATCCATCGCATCTCCTAAGATATAAGTTTCTAAACATGCGTCCTTTTCAGAACCTTCTACTTGGATTTTTATCTGTTCATTTCTCATAGCTTTTCTACCAGCAGTCCGTTTCTATAAGCATCTAAAAGCTCTTTCAGTTCTGCTATCCTTTCTTTTAATTTTGCACCTGTATCTGTTGCCCCTACATTTTTTCTTTCTGTCACCCTTTTTACTAAAATACTATCGGAAAGAATATCACTTTCTTTTGTAATAGCATCCTGTGTAGATGTAAACGGTTCATGAGCAGCTAAAATCATCCCCCATGAATTATAAATTAAAGTATATCCTGCAATACCGGTCTCTTTTTGATATGCTCTTGAAAAACCTCCATCAATGACAAGAATTTTCCCTTTACACTTAATAGGACTCTCCCCTGACGTATGATGTACAGGAACATGCCCATTTACAATATGTCTTTCTTCTCCTTTTACCTGAAATTCCTCAAAAATTCTCTCTGCCGCATCATCATCTTCCAGAAAATTATAATATGGATTTTTTATCTCTTTATGTGTTTCCTTTTCTTCCAGAAAATAGCGTTCAAAGGTTGCCATTTTATTCTTTCCGAATAAAGGAGAATTGGGGCTGGTCCAAATATACCACAGCATATCTTTTCCTCGTTCCTTCTCTTTTCCGTCTCGTGCCATAAAAGCTTTGCGGACATAACATTCCAGTACATCGTATAAAGCTTTTCCTTTATAGGATTTTTCATAAATCTGCACTTCTTTTAAACTGCCGTCTTCATTCATTGGAATACAGCCATGGTAAAGCAAATTTCCATTAAAAATTTTATACATACTTCCTTTTTTCAAAAGGAATTTTATATGACTTTGCAGTTTTTCGCAGCTTATAAATGCTGACACTAACCTTTCCATAACTTCTTTTTCTTCTTTTGAGAGTTCATAAGGATTTTCTGCGTCAATGGTCGGGAAATAACTATCCAACAACTTATATTCCTTTCCTTTTAACCGAATTGTTCCTTCTGTATAATCAATGTCGTCTAAAAGCGCTCTGTCCGCCATGCCAAATTCCCGCCTTCGCATAAGAAGCTGTCCCTCCAGCTTAAATTGGATAATCGAAATTGCCTTGTGCATTTTCATATTTAAATCCTGCTCCACAGGATTTAAACGATGATTTCCCTTGATTTTAAAACACTGACAGGCATCTTCTTTATAGTATGTGAGAGCAAAGGTTGCTAACGGCAATAGATTGATACCATATCCATCTTCCAGAATATCCAGATTTCCGTAACGGGCGCAAATTCGAATAACAGTTGCTATACAGCATTCCTGTCCCGCAGCTGCCCCCATCCACAAAATATCATGGTTTCCCCACTGAATATCCAAGGAATGATAAGTTTCCAGTTTGTCCATAATTCGATGAGGCGCCGGTCCCCTGTCGTAAATGTCTCCTAAAATATGAAGATGGTCTACCACCAGTCTTTGTATCAGCTCTGATAAAGCAATAATAAATTCTTCTGCACGACCAATGTCAATAATTGTACATATAATCTGCTCATAATAAGACTCTTTATCTGTAATATCCCATCTCTCTGTAATCAATTCCTCAATCACATAAGCAAAATCTTTTGGAAGAGCCTTTCTTACCTTTGAGCGTGTATATTTTGATGCGGCTTTTTTACATACTTCAATTAAACGATACAATGTGATTTTATACCATTCTTCCATATCGGTTTCCTGTTTCTTAATCAACTCGATTTTTTCTTTCGGATAATAAATTAAAGTGGCAAGACTTTTCTTCTCCTGTTTGTTCATGGTATGCCCAAAAACAGTGTCAATTTTTCTTCGAATAGAACCTGAACCATTTTTCAATACATGAGAAAACGCCTCATACTCTCCATGTATGTCTGTAATAAAATGCTCTGTTCCCTTTGGCAGATTTAAAATCGATTGTAAATTGATAATTTCCGTAGATGCCTCTGCGATTGTCGGATATAGTTCCGCCATTTTTTCCAGATACTTTAATTTCATCTTCTCCATTGCTTATCCCTCATATACTTTCTGTTTTTCCCCAACATTGTTTCCGATATCTTCATTCTAACATAAAATGCAAAAAAAGGAAGCTGCTGCTCCACGATTTTTATCGTCGAAGCAACAGCTCCTTTTAGTTAAAATTTAATACTTATTAAATTTTCTTTCCTATGCTTTATTCCATCTTTCCAGATGCACCTACATAGTAGCTGCCAATCCACTGATTGGTTGCCATTGTTCCATCTGCGTTCATGTAGTACCAATCGTTACCTACCTGTACCCAGCCGGTTGTCATTGCTCCCCACTGATCCATGTAGTACCAATATCCGCCTACATATACCCAGCCGGTTGCCATTGCTCCGTCTGCATTCAGATAATACCAATGTCCGCCTACCTGTACCCAGCCAGTCTGCATTGCTCCCCACTGATCCATGTAGTAGTAATGTCCATTTACTGTTGTCCAGCCGGTTGCCATTGCTCCGTCTGCATTCAGATAGTACCAGTGTCCGTCTACATATACCCAGCCGGTCATCATTGCTCCCCACTGATCCATGTAGTAGTAATGTCCGTTTACTTCTGTCCAGCCGGTTGTCATTGCTCCCCACTGATCCATGTAATACCAATGTCCGTTTACTTCTATCCAGCCAGTTGTCATTGCTCCCCACTGATCCATGTAGTACCAGTGTTCGCCTACTTCTGTCCAGCCAGTTGCCATAATTCCGTTTGCACTAAAGTAATACCAGTGTTTGGAAATTTCTTTCCATCCGGTTACTTTCTTACCATCTTCATAGTATTCCCATCCGTCTGTTGTTTCATTCCAGCCGTCTTTTTCTACTAAATTCTTCTGTGCTGTCTTCAAATCTGCAACTGCTTTTGCAACTTCTTCTGCTGTTGCATCTGCATTATCATAAACTGACTGTGCTTTCTGGAGTGCATTTGAGAATTCTTTCCAGCTATCTGCTGTATACTTATCCTTCTTCAGTTCTTTTGCTTCTTTAATTGCTTTTTCTAACGCATCTTTAGATGGTTTTGGAGCCTGCAATCCTTCTGATGCTTCCAACAAAGCATTTACAGCATCCTGTACCATTTCTGCTGTTGCTTCCGGATTTGCATAAACCTCATTTGCAACTCTTAATGCTTCTGCAAATGGAGCCCATGTTTCCGGTGTATAATCAGCTTCTTTTTTCTCATTTGCTGCGTCAATAGCTGCTTTCAAGCCATCTTTTTCAGGTGCTTTTACTAATACCTTCATAGCCTGTGTCAGTTTTTCTTCTGCATCGTTTACCTGATTAAAGGTTGCTTTTGCATCTGCCGCTACTGTTCTTGCTTCCTGTAATGCAGCTTCAAATTCAGCCCAGCCAATGCTCAGATAATCTGCTTTATCTTTGCTTGCTGCCATTGTAATTGCTGCATTTAAGTTTGCCTTATCAACACTCGGTGTCTCTGCTCCAAAGCGGATTTCCGGAACTACAATGTAGTCATCTGTGGCTGCCACTGCAATATCCACTGCTTTTGTTTCTTTACCTTTTGTTGCTGTTACTTTATAATTTCCTAACGGAATGTTTTTAAACTTATAATTTCCAAGGGCATCTGTCTTAGCTGTTTTATCTACTGCTTCTGCTGCACCCTCAGCGCTCTTAATATTAACAGTAGCGCCTTCTACTGCTTTTCCGGCTTTATCTGTTACATGACCGGAAACAGTTTCCACTTCACCTACCGGTAAATCATAAGAAGTTACTTTTACATTATCTACTTTTACATTATTGGAAGCTCTACAGTTCAGACCCAAATATCCTGCTTTTGTCGGCATTCCACCCATATTCAGCTTATTGATTACTAACTTACCGTCTACCCATAAGGAAACAGTTGTATCAATAATTTCTGCTTTCAGATGTAATTTCTTACCGGCAGATGCTGCAGGTCCGGAATACATATTAGACCATGAATTTGAGCCGTTGCCCCAATATTCTGCAAACCACTGATTTTCTGAATCACCTACACCAACGTATACACGATCATTCATACCATTTGCACGAAGCAAGATACCAACACGTGTACCGCTCTTTGTAGGCGTAATATCCATTTCAACCACACCGTTTTTAAATCTTGGAGCTGCTGTTTCATAAACGTTAGCATGTCCACCGCCAGGGAATATAATATTAGTTGCTCCATTTGCTACACTAATAGTTGTACTTGTTGTATTTCCCGCAAGATTATCCCATGTCTTCTTATTATCACTGTAATCATTTGCATAATCTACAGTAGAAATCGGCTGTAACATAACGTTCTGAACAAGACCTTTTTCTTTTGTTACGGTAATCTCTTGTGTAAGAATATCATAACCTTCTTTTTCTACTTTTAAAGTATAAGTTCCTGCCAGAAGCTTATCAAACTTATATGCGCCACTTGCATCTGTCTGAACTGCTTTTGGTCTGCTCTTTCCTGTAAGAGATACAGTTGCACCTTCTACATTTTTGCCAACCGCTGTTACATGTCCTTCTACGGAAGACTGTGTGTCTTTCAACTGGAAGTCCTGTGTGAATTCAAGCTTATCTTTTGTAACGCTAATATCTGCTGTTGATTTTGCCCAAATAGGACTGTCTGCCGTTACTGTCCATTCACCGAATAAAACACCCGGAAGAATATACTGTCCACGGCTATTTGTAACAGTTTTCACTGTCTTATCATCCATCTTAACACTAACAGTAATATTCTCAATTGGTCTTCCATTTGTATCTGTAACTGTACCGGACATTGTTCCACCGATTACTTCCAGACCTTTGATTGCCTTATCTAAGTTATTATATGCTTTATCTACAGTTGCCTGATCCACATCAAAGTTATCTAATGCTTCATTTGCAGCTTTCATAGCTTCTGTAAATGTTTTCCATGTTTTGGCACTGTAATTCACTTCGTAACGACCTTGATTTTCAGCTACTAATGTTTCCAGATTTGCTTTCTGTGCTTTAGATTTTTCAATTACAAGATTATCTAAAACGAAATCTTTATATCCACCGAAGTCAGCATCTCCGCCACCTGTTCCCTGAAGATCAGGAGCTGTTCTTGTAGACTGAATACCAAACCAGCTTTGTCCGCCTTCAGCGCCTGTAATACGGAATTTATAATGTTTTGTTTCTGCTTTCTTTCCACCCGGAATAGAAGACTCTAACGGTATGTATTCTACATCTCCATTTTCTACATTTCCGTTACCTACCGCTAAAGCATAAGTTCCTTCGGAACCACACTGATAATCAAAGCTTACGTTATATGTAACGCCTTCTTCGAAACGGAAGTTCTGTGGAATTGTCTGATAAATCAGATTTCCTCTCTGTGTCAGACCATTTGTCTTTAAGGACCAGCCACCTTCTAATACATCGTCCAGTTTCTTTGTAAACCAACCTGCTGATGTATATTTCGGGTCTTTTTTATTCTTCTCAGACAAGTGAGTACGGTTATCTGTAACGCCTTCTGCTCCACCTACTACGAATGGCCACAGTCCCTGTGGAACGGTTTCGAAATTCTGAACAAATTTATTTTCAGATGGGAAGTTATTAGAATCGTTCTGAACAATTCTCAAATCATCAAAGTAAACTTCGCCTTCACCTTTCTCACGTTTCAGTCTGATAGTTGCTTCTCCGTTTTTATCTGCAGTAAAGAATACGTACATATTCTGGAAGTAACTTCCCTGACCTTTAATTGTTGCATTACTTGCATTTGTATTATGCGCATCTGCCTGACTGTAATTCTTAGCAATAGATCTTGTAGTGTAGTTAGACTCTGTCTTATCACCGGATACAACTTCCAGATAAGCTTTTGCATCACTTCTGTTATCTACTCCTACCATTGCAACATACTGTTTTCCCGGTTTAAGACCTTTTGCTTTCTGTTCCAGAACAACTTCTTTAGACTGGTTGTTCAAACGAAGCATTGGGTTAAATCCTGCGCTGTGGATAATCTGTGCAGCTTCTTTTTCACCTGTAATTGTCCACTGTTCCAATGAAGCGCTGTTAAATCCTGTATCTACAAGATGAGTTCCTTTACTCCATTCCAGTTCTGCATTTGTTGGGTTCTTAGCTTCTGTTTTGTAAAGAACGTAAGGTGTTTTTGCTTCTGCATTGATTGTAATCTTACCACCGGATACTGTTGCATTAGTCACTTCTTTCTTACCATTTTCTGTAAGCTCGTAAACTTTTGCATTTTCCCATCCTGCCGGTAATGTCCATGTAGAACTTCCGCCTGCCTGATTCCAATGATACAGTTTGTAATTATCTCCTAAAGATTTACCATTTGCGTCCCAATACCATGGAATTAAGTATTTTTCACCGTCCATGATAACTCTTTCACCATTTCCGTCATCAAACTTCATGGTTCTTAAACTGTAACCGGCATCACTTCCGTTATTAGACTGTCTTTCAACAGTAACAGTCTGTGTTCTTTCTTTATTTTGAAGAACAACCTTCATTTCAGGAGTCCATGTAGAACCTGCAACAGTAGTTGGTTCTCCATCTATCCACTGCATAACTTCATAATGCTGAAGGAATTTTGTAGATACATCATCATCAAAGAGGTTTTCGATATATCCTTTGTAATCATTTCTTCCCTGCCAGCCTTCGAAGTCTTTCATATCATATCCACCAAGAAGTGGATTTACTGCTGCTCCGCCGTAGCTTGGGTAATCACCAACCCATGAATCTTTCTGGTGGTTACGGATAAATCTTGTAATCGCACTGTTAATACCTTTATTCGCTGCTCCACCGTATGTAAGGTCGGCTGCCCAGTGCTGGAATGTAGAGTCATACTCATTGGCATGTCCCCACTCACCTGCTAATCTCCAATCACAAGTTTCTGTGATTTCTTTTGCAAGCTGACGGCTTGCCCATGTACCATTATCACCGGACTGACCATTGCCCCATACGTCTACATAAATGAAGTCAAGGTCATTCTTTCCGTCCGGATCTGCTTTATCCAATTTTTCTTTTAAATCTAAGAAACGCTGTTCACGACCATGTCTTAAATCGTAATCTGCATTAATATTGATACCCTGATCCAACCAGTTCCAACCATAAGAATATTGTCCATTAGCATTTTTCTTTAATCTGTCTTCTTCAAAGTAAATAGACTCTGGATAAGTTTCACTGGCATTTACATGAATACCAAAGGTAGCTCCGTATTTTGCACCCTCTTTCATAAGAGTTGTCATATCTTCTGCGCCACCAATTCTGGTACCGATGTCTGCATAATTTAAGTGTCCGGAATCATGTCCTTCACTTCCGTATCCTTTTAACAGAACGCTCTGTCCCAGACCATCTGTGTTTAAGTATACTTTCTTAACATTATCCAATGTCATCAGGAATGGGTTCTGTGCCTGACTGGAGAAGTTCATTGCAATACGAATTGCAGTTCTGTCAGGTACTAATTCGCTTCCCTTTGGATTGTTCATAATATCACGATATGCAATCGCACCGTCCTGCCAGTCTACTGTTTCATCGTTGTTTTCATCAGCGGTAATTACAATTTTTGTAGAAGGAAGTTCATATGCTTCACTTTCTTCTCTATAGCCTTCACCTTTATCCCATGTCCAGTAGTTACTGCTTAAACCTGTTTCGCGATATCCATTTTTTTCAGCTGCATTAGCAACAACTCGCTGCCAATCACGGTTTACATTGTTTTCAGAGTTACTCCAAAGACCTGCACTTAAATCAGAGGAAGATACAAACGCATACATATATCCTGTTTTGCCTGCTGCCATGGAAGCAATTTCTTGATGTGTATCTCCGCTTTGCTTTGTATTATTTGACATATTCGCACCATCAAATCTTGCACCTGCCTGTGTAGTTCTTACAGATACCAGATTATGGTTTGGAATATTAATTGTCTTTATTACATCGTCTCCCGCATCTACGGATTTAATGTTAAAAGCAAGTGTGTTTTTCTCTACAACCAATTCTGCAGTAATAGTTGCCTTAATACCCTGTTCATTCACCTTCATGGTGTAAACCATCTTGTTTGAACCTTCTTTTTGGGAGGTAACTTCAGGTGTTACTGTAATACCGGTAGTATCATTAGAGTTTTTCTGGTTGAGCACGATTGTATTCAGTTTTTCTGTCTGACCATACATTTTCTTGCCTTTACCATTGCCTTTTAAGATTTCATATCCTGCTACTCGCGGGAATTTGCTATCTATAGATACTTTCATTTCATCAGAAGAAATCGTTTCATCTGCTGCATTTTCAAAATCTACAGCTTCTCCGGAAGACAAAGTAATATCTTCAACCGTTAAATCTTCTTTTCCTACTGTTACAGTTGTTGTTGCGCTCTTATAACCGGCTTTGCTTACTACAATTTCAGCAGCTCCTTCTTTAACACCTTCCAGTGTCCAAGTACCGTCTTCTCCTGTTGTTGTACTCTTGTCACCTACTGTAACTGTAGCTCCTGCAACTGGATTTTTATCAGCGTCTACAACCTTACCTGTTAAAGATACTGTTGTAACTTCTTTACCTTCTTCAAAAATTTCACCGTTTCCGGTAGACACTTCCCATGTATCAGCGCCTTTTGCTACAACAACTTCGCCTTTACTGTTCTTAATCTGAACATCTTTAAAGTAAACATCTGTTGTCTGCTCTCCCCAAGTACCAGCTTTAATAGCAAAGCTGCCTGTTTTTAACGCTTCCAATTTTTCAGTAGGTACTGTCTGTGCTGCACACTGTTTTCCATTGATTGTAACAGTATACACATTTTCCTTCCATGAAATTACAATTGGCACTTCCTCATTTGCATTCCAGTCAGAAACTCCAAGACCAGGATACTGTCCGCTTCCGCCTACTTTGTACTCAAAAAACCACTTGCTGCTTGCATCAAATCCTGCTGCATTTAAGTAATTTTTTCCATCTACCCAATATGGACAAATCTGCAGTCTGTTTGATGTAGCGTCCTGTGTCGTCTTTAACACAAGACTGATTTCTCCTCCCGCAGGATCAATTGCGTTTTCATTGGTATTTTTCAATACCGCAGGTTTACTGGCATTATCATTTGTTGTACCTGCTTTAAAATGACGCCATGTTTCAGTTGCTACTTTTTGAGAAGCCTCATCGCTTACTGCTGCATGTACTACAGTAAGTCCGGAAAGCTGTGAATAATCAGCTAACTGCGGAACTGTCATGCTGGCTGCCAAAAGCAAACTGAACACTTTCATGTTTCTTTTTTTCATAACGTTCTCCTTTCTTTTTTTAACGCTCGTGCATTATGCACAAATATTTTTCTTAATAATACCATTCATTAGCACATTTTGCAATTATATATCTTCATTTTTTCTTTATGTGCACATTTTTTAAACAATCAGACAAATCCACTTATATCACTTATCAAAAGTAACTAAAAAACCCTGCAAAGGTCTTCCATTTCCTTTGCAGGGAGTCTTTTTACATTCTATCCGGTGCGTCAAATCCCAGTAAATCAATACAGGTTTCCAATACTTTTTCTGTTAATGTCAACAAACAAATCCAAGATGCTTTCTTTTCTTCGTCTTCTTCTGACAAAATCTTTGTTTCATGATAAAAACTGTTAAAGGCATTTGCCAAATCATAAATATAAGAGCAAATTCTGTGAGGCGCTTTTTCCTCAAATGCAGGGGCAATGATGGAATTAAAGCGAGACAATTCTAACATCAGCGCTTTTTCACTGTCATTTACCGCTGCTTTCATCGCTTTTCCGTCTATATTTTTTCCGCTTTCTGCATAGCGGCTTAAAATAGATTTAATACGAACAATGGTGTATAAAATATACGGACCTGTATTTCCTTCAAAAGAAGTAAAGCGTTCAATATCAAACACATAATCCTTTGATGCCTGATTGGATAAATCTCCGTATTTAATTGCGGATAATCCAACCATCTGTGCTGTCTTTTCTGCATTTTCATCTTTCACACTGCGGTTTTCTGTGATTTTCTTGAACATTTCCTCATTGATTTCTGCAATCAGACGTTCTAATCGCATAACACCGCCTTCTCTGGTCTTAAACGGTTTTCCGTCTTTTCCGTTCATGGTGCCAAAACCGACAAAAGACAGCTGTGTATTTTCGTCTACCAGTTTTGCCTTCTTTGCACAGCGAAATACCTGAACAAAGTGCAGCTCCTGGCGTTTATCTACCACATAGATAATTTCATCCGGCTTGTAATCCTCCATACGCTGTACAATGGTCGCCAAATCGGTTGTATTATACAGGGAAGCTCCGTCTGATTTTAAAATCATACAAGGTGGGATTTCTTTTGTATCGGTTTCTTCTTTTACATCTACCACAAGAGCACCCTGATCCAGATAGGCGTAACCGTTCTCTTTTAAGTAATCCACCATAGCAGGAATATAAGCATCTGCGTCAGCCTCACCTTTCCATAAATCAAAATCCACTTTTAATTTGGCATAATTTTTCTTTAAGTCTGTTACGGAAACTTCCATAATGTGCTGCCACAAAGCACGATAGCCCCTTCTTCCCTTCTGAAGCTGGAGAGTAGCTTCCAGCGCCTCGTTTTTATATGCCTCATCTTCTTTTGATTTCCCACTGGCAGTAGGATAAATTTCTTCCAGTTCACTTACTGTAAACGGCGCTTCCTTTGGATATTCTCCTTCATAACTTTCGTCAAAATAAACTAAATCCGGCTGTCTTTTGGAAAGCTCTGTGATAATCAATCCCATCTGAAGTCCCCAGTCACCTAAATGAACGTCACCAATAACTTTATGTCCCAAAAAGCGTCCCATTCTCTTAATACTTTCTCCAATAATCGCAGAACGTAAATGACCTACATGGAGAGGTTTTGCAACATTAGGACCGCCATAGTCAATCACAATTGTCTTTGGATTTTTCGCTTCCTCTACAGAAAGCTTTTCATCTGCCAACATATCATTTAAGTAGCCTGCCAGAAATTCTTTGTTTAACTTAATATTAATAAAACCCGGATTAACCGCTTCTGCGCTTTCAAACATTTCATTGTCTTTTAATTTTTCCACTACGCTGTTAGCAATCATAATCGGCGCTTTCTTATAAGTCTTTGCTGCTGCCATAGCGCCGTTACACTGATATTCGCATAAATCAGGACGATTTGATACTGTCACTTTTGCAAATTTTTCGTCATACTCTGAAGCTGCAAATGCTTCTTTTACTGCTTCCTCAATTTTTTCTATAATTTTCTTCATCTGCCTGTTACTCCACTTCCACTTTTTTTGATGCTGCTACGGCTAAAGCTCCCTGTCCGATATGACATGCCACACTCAAAGACAGAGGCGCCATATATACCGGCATACCCGGAAACTGGCTTTCCAGTTCTTTTTTCCACTCCATAGCTTCTTCTTCGTTGCCTGTATAAGCTGCCTGCAAACAAATTAAATCTCTGTCTGCGTACTCTTTAAATCTGCCTTCCAAATCTGCCTTTATTGCCTGAAGCATGGTACGTTTTGCCTGCTTCTTTCCTCTTGCTTTTGAAAAAGCATCTAACTTGTCTCCCTGAATTTGCAGAACCGGTTTTAAGTTTAATACAGTGCCAAGAGCTGCCGCTGCCGGTGTAATTCTTCCGCCTTTCTTCAGGTATTTTAAAGTTTCCAACGTAATATAAATACTGGACTCTCCTGCTTCCTTCTCCAGAATTTCTTTTATCTCGACTGCATCCTTACCTGCCCTTGCCAGTTCCATAGCATCCAAAACCGACTGACGCTGGGTAACGGAAATGCGCTGATTATCCACGACCTGTACTCTGTCATGAAACTCCTTTGCCAGCACCATGGCAGTCTGACAGGAGTTACTTAATCCGCTTGACATGGGAATATGTACAAGCTCATCATATTCCTCCAAAAGCGTTTCCCATGTTTCCATAACATCCGCAGGTGAAGGCTGAGAAGTTGAAATATTTGCATCTTCTGCCAACCGTTTATAAAATTCTTCCTGCGTTAAAGTAATATCTTCTAAAAACAACTGTTCATCAATATAAAATGGCATTGCCAGTACGGTAATACCTAACTGCTGTGCTTCTTTCTGAGTGATACCGCTATTGCTGTCTGTAATAATTGCGATTTTCTTTTTCCCCATCATTCTCAGCTTCCTTTCCTAATTTTAGGTCATTGTTTTTAATGATACCATACAGTACCTTCAAATACAATCATTTTTCACCTCTTTTACAACTAAAATAGAACTGTTATTTTACAATAACAGCTCCATTCTTCCTTTACATTCTTCTTAAAGCTTCAATCGGACTGAGATTTGCCGCTTTCACAGATGGTAATAAACCAAAAATCAAACCAATGACCGTTGAGAAGATAACTGCCAGTGCAGCCGCCGGTACACTGATTACCATCGGTGCACCTGACATTTTGGCAATTACAGCCGATAGTATAATACCTGCAAAAACGCCTAAAATTCCACCAATGCTGGTAAGTACCGCTGCTTCTGTAAGAAATTGTCCTAAAATCCTTCTCTTATTTGCACCAATAGCTTTTTTCAAGCCAATTTCTCCTGTTCTCTCGGTCACAGATACCAGCATGATATTCATAACTCCAATACCTCCTACCAAGAGAGAAATACTGGCAATCCATAAAAGCTGACGATTGGTGCTTTCACTGATTTGCTGCAAGCCTTTTGCCTTTTCCATCATATCTCTGGCTTTATATTTAATATCTCCGGTTGCAGAAACAATGCTTTCATTTAAAATCTCTGCCGTCTTTTTCCCTGCCGCACTCATACTTTCCGGAGAAGTTGCTTTTATAGACACAAGCTGAGGTTCATCATACTGATAAATAATCGGCCATGTACTGTCAGGGATTAAAACCATACCGCTGCTTTCATTGTAATATGTGTAATATTCTTCTCTGCTGTTAATCACAGGCTCAAATTCCTCTGTCTTTTTCACCACACCTATTACGGTAAAAGGTTCTCCTTTGATTTCTATGACCTTGCCTATTTCCTCTCCTTTTTCAAAAAAGTTACTGGAAGCAGTTTCATCAATCAGCGCTACCTTTTGGAACTTTCCATAATCACTTTTGGAAAATCCCCGTCCTCTGATAATCTGATATCCGCAGGTATCTAGATAGTCTGTATCAATGCCAAACACTGCGCCACCATTCATGGTTTTATTCTGATAAAATACACTGTCTGCATATTTTCTCGCCTGATAGCAAGTTACGTTGGTCACTTCATCCAGCTCTGCTATTTTTTCTTTCTGCTCTTTTGTAATCACAGGTACGCCATCCGGCACACCCTGATATTCCATCTCATATTCATTTCCTCCCTGACTGAGATAAACATCTACGACATTATCCCCTTCGCCAATGAGGTTCTTCTTAATCTGTTCATTTGTTCCTTTAATTGTGGACACAATAGATATTAAGGATGCGATACCAATAATAATTCCCAGCATGGTCAAAAAGGAACGCATTTTATGTGCCCAAATCCCCTGAAAAGACAATCTAATATTTTCAATCATTGTGCTGCTTTCCTTTCTTAAAACATATTTTCTTCTGCTAAAGAAGCACGTTTTATCTTAGCTCCTTCTTTTACCTTTTTGCCATAAGGAAATGCAATATGGTCTTCCATAGTCAAGCCGTCTTTCACCTCTATTATAGAGCCATAAAAGGTCTGTCCTGTACGTATCGGCTGCTTTTCCAGCTTTCCGTTTTTCCCTTCTTTATAAACAAAGTCTTCTCCGTTTTTGCTTCGAATATATTCTTTGCCGATAAACAAGCCTGACATTCCGCCTTCGTCTGCGGGTAAATCCATGCTCACCATTTCATTATCCTTTAATCCTGTGCTGTCTGCAATGTATGCGGTAAAAGGATAATAGGTAAGCTCTCTGCCATCATAGCTTTGATAACCGCTGGCAGGATAAGGAGAAACTTCTTTTACCTCTGCTTCAAAAAATGTACCGGACTCATAAGCCATACCCGTTACAAGCTGTCCCGGCTGTACTTTTTCTAATAAAGCTTCGCTTACTACTCCTTTAATATAAACGCCTCCGCTGCTTTCCACAATAATAAACGGTTCGCCGTCTATCTCTCCCTTGGCAGGATCTCCCACCTTTTTCACAACACCGTCTACCGTACTGGTTACTGTTTCGCTTTGAAGCTCCTGCTCTACCTTTTTAATCTTCAAATCTGCCTCTTTTATATCCAGCTCTGTGGTCTTGATTTCTTTTTCCTTTTCTTTAATGGCTTTTTCTAATTCTTCTTTGGAGTATCCCCCCACAATCTCTTCTTCCGGAATTTCATTTCCTGTTCCATCCGGCAATTCAGGCAACACTTCTCCCTGTGGGACATTCTCCTCTGGCAACATTTCTTCCCATTCATTTTTCCCTAATCTGGTACGAAACCATGCGCTTGCCTCCACAGCACTTTCGATTGCGCTTCCGTCTAAAATCATGGCAGCCTGTAAGGTTCCGTCAAAACTGTTGTCGCTTCTTACTTCCAGCTTGCAATAATAGGGATCTCGCACCCGTTTTCCGGAAGCGTCAAAACCTGCTAATTGATTTAAAAATTCCCCTTGTATCAGAACGCCTTTTTGGCACACATATACATAAGGATCGTCTTTTGTCCCTTTTCCCGAATACGGAATGGCATTTTCTATAATAGCATCATCATTGGGAAATTCTGTCTTATCAATAGTAATATCACGATACAGCCTTTTATAAACACCGGATGGTCTTGCCTGTTCCTGTGGTGTCTCCGGTTCTTCCGGTTTTGGCTCTTCCGGTTTTTCCTCAGGCTGCTGTTCCGGCTTTTCTTCTTCCGGCTTTATTTCCTCTGCATTACTAAGAAATTCTATCTTATAAGACTTATTTCCTGCTGCCACATTCTTCTTTTCATCTTTTAAATTTTTCAGTTCATTTTCCAGACCTTTTTTCTTGACCTTTAACTGCTCTTTATTCAGTTTTTCCATTTCCAAATCAATATTTACCAAAGTCATGTCATAGGTCAAAAGCGGATCCCCTGCTTTTACCTCCTGCCCCTCCTGTACATGAACCTGTGAAACCAACTGTTTATCCATCAAACGTACTTCCTGCGATACATTGGAGGAAACCGCCCCTTCCAGACTGTTGGTTTCCCCCCACATCTGCTGGGATAATTCTTCCATGGAGTAAACCTTTATCTCCGGCTTTTTCAATTTTCCTGCCGCAAACCAGATACCTCCGCCAAGGAGAAGCACACCTGCCGTACTGACTGCGGCAATTTTTGCTGTTTTTTTCGTTATTCGCATTGTCCCGCCTCCTTTACTCCACAGTTGTTTCGCCTTCCGGTATCATTTCACCTTCCGGTATCATTTCACCTTCCGGCATCATTTCACCTTCCGGCATTGCACCTCCGTCTTCCGGCATGCCCATCATATCTTCTGTCATTTCATGCGTAGTCTTTACGCCTTCTTTAAAGAACTCCTGAGGGTAAGCCACATAGTCGGAAGATTTTAATCCGCTTTCAATTTTATACTGAAGCATATTTTCATCATGTATTCCGAGTACCACTGTCCTTTTCTCCAGCGTACCTTTTTTCGACTCTACCCATACATAAGGTTTTTTATCCACATCTGCGATAAATGCCTCATCCAGCCAAATTCCCTCTTCTCTTTCTTCTAATCCCGTATCCTGTTCAATATATACGTGCTGCCCTAACAGCAATCCTTCCGAAGACTCCAGTTCCACATAAAAAGGATAGGAAGTGGAGGTCATCTGCTGGTCATCATTGCCGCCATACATCATATTCTCGGTATTATTGTTTGGATTTTTTGTATCTACTGCCGTATAAGTTCCCTTCCATACGGCATTTTCATCTACTCTGGAGCGAATAATTGCCGGAGCTCCCTCTACAATCTGCGTAATATTCTGCTCATTGACCTTTCCTTTAATACGGTATTCTCCTGTTGCCAAAATCGTCATAAACGCCTGTGAGGAACCGTCGTAAGGATTGATGCTTTCTCCGTTTTGAGAATTATTCACAGATTTTACCACGCCCTTCATTTCACTGGTAACCGTAGAATTTTCAATCTGACTTTTTATACGATTAATCTCTACTTCTTTTGCCTTCTTCTCATACTCACTTTTCTTTAAATCCATTTGGGCAGACTGTATCTGGGTGGTATAAGAAAGCTGCTCCTTTTCCGGTGCTTTTTTCTTCTCTTTCTCCAGCTGGGCAATCTGGTCCTTCTGATTTTTCATATCATTATCTGCTCTTTCCAAATCCAGATTTGCCTGCTGTAAATCTGCTTCTAGTTTTTCTGTGTCATAAGTAAATAAAGGTGTCCCTACATCCACCTCATCTCCTGTTTTCACCAAAATTTCTTTTACTTCTCGTTCTGCGTCTTTTTGAATATCTAAGGTTTTCTGAGACTCGACTACACCTGCCAGCTTCTGCGTGCCTGCCATATCATTCATGGACGAAACACTCATGACATAAGCAAGCTCCTCTTTATTTCCTTTATCCTTATGCTGTACAAAGAAAATCCCTGCTCCAATTACTCCTATACACAGTACGGTACAGGCTCCGATGATTATTTTTTGTTTTTTCTGCATACCCTACTTTTTCCCTTCTTCAAATTTTATTTTCCTGCCACCCTCTTAGTCTCTTGTATGAAATCAGTATATCAAAAAATCCACTGCCTGTCCCCTTGTTTTTTCTTAATTTTTACGATTTTCTTTACATTTTTCTTGCAATTTCATTGCAAGATGTTACAGATTATGTTGCAACTTGCCTCTGACTTTGTTAAACTACCTTCAGTATATAGAATAAAATTGGAGATAATCATGAATAAACGGACAAAAAAATTATTTCTGCTTCTTTCTCTATGCCTTTTTTATTTTCTTCTGTCTGCCTGTCTGAGCAAGGAAGAAAAGGCTGTAAAGCATGCTATTGAAAAAGAATTTAATCAAATAAAAAGTGATGATATGCAAACTATTCAAAATTGCATTGCAGCCGAAGAACTTCTCCCATACTATGGGGACACAGAGGAGCTGGAAGAAGATGTTGCTTCTATCTTTACTCTATTTTACAAGGATTTCAATTACAAAATAGAAAAAATTTCCGAAAGAGAAAACGAGGCTTCTGCAAAAGTAACCTTTTCTGTCATTGACGCCAAAAAGCTGGCAAAAGATTTCAGCAAGGCTTCCTTAAAAAAGCATATTGAGCAGGATGCTGCGCCTACCGGAGTAGAATTTTCCATCCATGACTCTTATCTGCTGTTAGAAAAGCTTTTGCAAAAGAACCATTATAAAACCAAAAACATTACGGCAAAGCTTTCTCTCGTAAAAGAAAAGGAAAGCTGGAAGGTTCTTCACAATCCTTCTCTTCAGGAGGCTTTGACCGGAAACTTTTTATCTTATGTCACGGACTGTAATTTATTAAGTCCAAAAGAAATTGTAAAAACACATTTTAGCAGTATTAAGCATTTTGATGCCGAACAGATGAAAATTTATCTTGCTCTGGACACTCTTTTTGAGACAGAGGATACTTATAACAGCTCCATTGCTCATGCTGTTGCGTCACAAATCAGTGAGTGCTTTGATTTTAAAATTTTAGGTGAAAAAAAAGAAGATGCCGAGGCAACCGTAACTGCATCGATTGTAAGCGTAAATTTTCACAGTATTATGGAAACATACAAAGAAGAATTGTCAAAATGGCTGAAAACCTCCGAGTCTCTGGCTGTTGGCTCAGAAGGCAGAAGACAAAAAGAACAGGAAATGCTCTTATCCTGTATTGAAAATAATCACAACACCATTTCCCATGATGTAGAAATTCATCTGATAAATGACGGCGTCAACTGGAAAATACAAATGAATGAGAAAATTTCCGAAGCTATCTTCGGAAACGTACAAGAAGAGTTGTTGTATTAAATACATCTCCAGAATATTTATACCTTTTGCACTCAGTCTGCGCTCACTTTGAGCTTGTAATCTCAAAGCGTGCTCGACAAATTCGCTAAAAGTGTATAAATATTCTGAATGATGTTTTCTACAACAACTCTAACTTTTATAGTTTATCTATTCTTCTGTTGTTTCTTCTTTCTGTGCTACAATGGCAATTCCCAGTTCTTCTAACTGTTTTTCATCTACGATGTCCGGTGCTTCTGACATAAGACAGGAAGCGTCTTTTACTTTAGGAAAGGCGATTACGTCACGGATGGAGTCTACTTTTGCCATGAGCATAACCAGACGGTCCAGTCCATAAGCCAAGCCTGCGTGAGGCGGTACTCCGTATTTGAAAGCGTCTAAGAGGAAACCAAACTGTTTCTGTGCTTCTTCTTTTGTAAATCCTAAAGCTTCAAACATTTTTTCCTGAACGTCATCTTGGAAAATTCGTACAGAACCTCCCCCGATTTCATTTCCGTTTAATACGATATCGTAAGCTTTTGCACGAACTCTGCCCGGGTCTGTGTCAATGTACTGTAAATCTTCTTCCATTGGCATAGTAAACGGATGGTGCATAGCTGTAAATCTTTCATCCTCTTCAGACCACTCTAAAAGTGGGAATTCTGTAATCCATACAAAGCGATATTCGTTTTTGTCCAGTAAATCCATCTGTTTTGCCAGTTCCAGACGAAGGGCTCCAAGCACGTCCCAGACAAGCTTTGTCTTATCTGCCGCAAAGAGCAGTAAGTCTCCGTTTTCCCCTTTCATCGCCTGAATTAAAGCCTGCATTTCTTCTTCCTTCATAAATTTTGCAAAGGAAGATTTTACAGTTCCGTCTTCTCCGATAGCAATGTAAGCAAGACCTTTTGCACCGTAACCTTTCGCAAACTCTACCAGCTTATCGATTTTCTTACGTGGCATAGAGCCCTGTCCTTTTGCATTGATACCACGCACACTGCCGCCGTTTTCCAAAGCGCCTTTAAACACTGCAAATTCACAGTCTTTTACCACTTCTGAAACATCAGTAAGCTCCATTCCGAAACGTAAATCCGGTTTGTCAGAGCCAAAGCGGTTCATGGCGTCAATCCATGTCATTCTCTCAATAGGAAGCTGTACTTCTACACCTAACACTTCTTTAAACAGAAATGCCAGCATTCTTTCATTTACGTCTAATACATCTTCCACATCCACGAAAGATAATTCCATATCAATCTGTGTAAATTCCGGCTGACGATCTGCACGTAAGTCCTCATCTCGATAACATCTTGCAATCTGGAAATAGCGGTCATATCCGGAGCACATTAAAAGCTGTTTAAAAATCTGCGGTGACTGCGGAAGGGCATAAAAACTTCCCGGATGCACACGGCTTGGTACAAGATAATCTCTCGCACCTTCCGGTGTACTCTTAATCAAAGTCGGTGTTTCGATTTCAAGAAATCCTTCATTTGCAAGGAACTGGCGCACCAATGTAGAGACCTGAGAACGAAGCATCATATTTCTCTGTAAATCCGGTCTTCTTAAATCCAGATAACGATATTTTAAACGAACCTCATCTCTTGTCTTGCTGTTTTCTTCGATTGGGAACGGAGGTGTCTCTGCCTCGGATAAAATACGAAGCTCTGTTGCTCTTACCTCAATTTCACCGGTAGGAAGGTTTGGATTTACTGCACCGGAACGTGCCTCCACACGACCTTTTACAGCAATTACAAACTCGCTTCTCAAACGTCCTGCTTTTTCAAATCCCTGTTCGTCAATATCCCCGTTTTCAAAAATAATCTGCATGATACCGGAACGGTCACGTAAATCCACGAATACAATTCCGCCTTTATTACGGCTTTTCTGTACCCAACCCATTAACGTTACGGTACTTCCAATCTCTGCCTTTGTCACTTCTGTACATCTGTGGCTTCTCTTAAGCCCCTTCATTGATTCTGCCATGATATAAATTCTCCTTCTTATAAAACAGTGTCATTATAAACTTCTGTAATGACAGCATATCCTTCTTTTTCCAACTGTTCTTTTTGGAATTTTTTATTTTTCTTTGCGTAAGCAATGTTAATGCTCTGCCCTGCTTTGCGTTCTTCTGCTGCTTTTTTCATTACTTCCAGCAGTTTTTCATTGAAAAGCTTCTTATCCAGAAGGTATACTTTCTTTTCTTTTGCTCCCGGAACTTTAAAGCCTCTTTCCATAAGCAGCATAACGATACGCTCAAATCCAATGGAAAATCCTGTTGCCGGTGTAGGTGTTCCCGTAAATTTACCAATCATTTCATCATAACGACCGCCGCCGCCTACGCTTCCTGCAAAGCCGTCAATGGAAATTTCAAAAATCGGTCCTGTATAATAAGACATTCCACGAACCAGTGTCGGATCAAATTCCAGATTGAAGTTTGCTGTTTTTGCCTGCATAACGCTTTCGATAATGGTTGTCAAATCATCTGCAACCTTGGCATCTAAAAAGCCTTCCAGCTTTTCTTTGCAATAAGCAACACCATCAATGCCATTTCCCATTGCTTTAAATAAATCCATGTATTTCTCTACGCTCTCTTTTGCAAAACCGGACTCTTCCAGTTCTTTTGCAACGCCATCCATGCCGATTTTATCCATTTTATCCAGAATAATAAATACCTGTGTAAAGGAGTCTTCCGGAAATCCGCTGTACGCTGCCATTGCCTTTAAAATTCTTCTGTCGTTAATGCGAATGGTAAAGCTGTCAAAATCCAGTTTTCCTACTAAAGTAGAAGTCGCTAGAATAACATCTATTTCCGCTAAAAAGGTGGGATCGCCTAGAATATCAATATCGCACTGCATAAACTGACGGAAACGACCTCTCTGAGGACGGTCTGCACGGAATACATTTCCGATGTGAAGCGCCTTAAACGGCTGTGGCAGCTCATTCGCATTATTGGAATAGAAACGGCAAAGAGGTACGGTTAAGTCGTAACGTAAACCACTGTCTACCAAATCGTTTTCTTCCTTTGCTTCGTCAATTTTCAGCTTTTCTCCTCTTTTCAAAATACGGAAAATCAACTTTTCATTGTCGCCGCCCTGCTTGCTGGTAAGGTTTTCAATGTGCTCTACACAAGGAGCTTCCATGGAAGTAAATCCAAACTGTTTGTAAGTATCCTTAATTAAGCTGATTACATAATCACGAATTTCCATTTCCTGAGGTAAAATATCTTTCATACCGGTTACCGGTTTTTTCTTTAAACTCATACTTATCGTCTCCTATCTTTTTTACAATACAATTCCGTCTCTTTTTCTCTCAATCATTTCATCAATACGGGTAATGTAATTGGTAACATCCTTTACATTTTCAATACGCTCAATCTTCTGTCCGTGGTCAGACACAAGCTTCGTGGATGCCCCTGCCCCCGCCGCAATAATAGTCTGCTTTTCTTCCATTATAAGTATATTGTAAATTCCTGCTTTGTCAACTTTTGCATAGCCTACATTTTCCAGATTTCCGCACATATTTTTCTGTCTGTATAGATAATACGGCCCCATCTGACAGCTTCGGGCATAATTCATCGCCATTTCCATGATTTCCTGATTATTTTCAAATCCCATTTCTTCATATTGGTCTTTAAACATCCGAAGTCTTGCAGCTCTTTTTACTGCTAAAGAATGTATGGTAAGGCTGTCAGGATCAAGCGCCTGAATTTCCTTTAATGTATACTCCACATCATCCTTGTGCTCCCCCGGAAGACCTACGATTAAATCCATATTGATATTGTCAAATCCACATTCCCTCGCCAAAGCGAAGGCGTGTCGTGTATCCTCCACCGTATGATTTCTTCCAATAATCTTTAAGGTTTCTGCATTCATTGTCTGAGGATTTACAGAAATTCTGGTAACAGGGTATTCCCGTATTGCCTGTAACTTTTCTCTTGTAATACTGTCCGGTCTTCCCGCTTCTATGGTATATTCCTTGACCTGTCCCATTGGAAAACGCTTCTGTATATGTCCCAACAGGCGATGAAGCTGCGGCGGCTCCAAGGTTGTGGGAGTTCCTCCACCTATATATATGGTATCTAGGGTTTTATCTTTCATGGTTTCCGCAATAAAATCCAACTCTTTTAGCAGTGCGTCTAAATAGCTGTCAACTTTATCACGCCATCTTTCTAAAGGTGAGGAACTAAAAGAACAATACAGACATATACTGGGGCAAAATGGAATTCCCACATATAAGCTGTATCCATTCTCATAATCAATATTCTTTAAAATATCTCTTTCTCTGTTGGCTATGGTAATGGCAAGCGCTGTCTTTTCATTACTGGTATAATAAGTTTTTCGCATATAATCCGCTGCTTCTGCATTGCTCATGCCCGACTCAATAAGTCCCATGGCAATTTTCGTAGGGCGAATACCGGTCAGATTGCCCCAAGGAAGAGTATGACCGGTCTCCTCCACCAGAAGCTGATACAGCACATGCTTTAATTTATTTTTTCTGATTTTTCTGTCTTCTTCTTCGTCAAATGCCTGTTCTCCCTCCAGCGCTTTTCCATCAAAGCACAATCGGATAACTACCTTTTCTCCGTAAAGAATAGAAATCAGCCTGTCATAGCTTTTTTCTTCCTGTATTTCCTCTGTATAATACATTTCAATTTCTTCTTTTGGATAAAAGGCCTTTACCAGCGTATAGGCATCGTATTCAAATTCTTTTTTATTAAAGGAAATTCCTATCATGGGTTCTTCCTCTTTCTATGTTCTTCTTATAAATAGGGGTTATTTTTCTTTTCAAATTTGGCATCTGTGGCTTCTCCGTGTCCCGGATAAATCACCGTTTCGTCCGGCAGCATGGCAAAAATTTTATTTAAGCTCTTTTTCATCTGGCTCATACTTCCTGTTGGAAGGTCACATCTGCCGCAATTTCCGTAAAACACCGTGTCGCCACTTAGACAAACTTCTTCATCCTTAATCCAATAACAACAAGAGCCGCTTGTATGCCCCGGTGTAAGAATCGTTGTAATCTCAAAGCCTGCTACCTGAATTTCTTCTTCATCCTTCAGTAAAACATCTGCTTTTACTTTATACGGCACACCGGACCATGCGGCGGAAAGGTTCTGCTGACTGTCAGCAAGAAGTGTTTCCTCCTCCTTTGCCGCATATACCGGAATTTCGTAATGCTTTCTCAACTCATTTACTGCACACACATGGTCGTAATGTCCATGTGTCAGTAAAATCCCCACAGGTGTTCCCTGCAATTTATCCAAAGCATAGATAATTCTTTCCTGCTCTGCCCCCGGATCTACGATTAAGATTTCCTGTGTTTCTTCATTTTTTAAAAAATAACAATTTGTCTGTACAGGCCCTACTACAATTCCTCTCAGCATCAATTTCTTCATCTTTTCTCCTTAACCGGCAGTACGCTCAATATCCTTCACACTTTCAATCTGCCTGATTTTTTCAACCATACTGTTTAACTCTTCTTTGCTTCTTACCTCAAAACAGATATTGATGGTTGCTGTTCCCTGTTTGCTTATTCTTGTATTTAAAGCAAGGATATCAATTTTTCTCTCTGTAAAAATCTTGGAAATATCAACAATCAAACCGGTACGGTTATAAGCAAACACATTGATATCTGCCATGTAACGTTCACAGCTTTCATGGGCAGGTACTTGCCATTCTGCGTCAATCAGCCTGTTTCTGTCCTCTGCGGACATATTCATCACATTGATACAGTCTGTCCGATGAATGGTAACGCCTCTGCCTCGTGTTACATATCCTACGATTTCATCACCGGGAATTGGATTACAGCATTTGGAGAAACGCACTGCCACATCGTGAATACCTTTTACCACAATGCCGCCTTTGGATTTGCCGATATGAAGCTTATCCTTATGCTCTGCTGTTGCCTCCAATACCTTTTCATCTGTCAATTCTGCTTTATGGTCTTTATTATAGACTTCCAGAAGCTTATTGATAATCTGTCCTTCTTTTAAACCTCCGTGTCCCAACGCAGCCAGAACAGAGTCCCAGTCTCGGAAACCGTATTTCTTCATAACGGCTTCCTGATATTTCGGCTTCTGAATTTCTCCTAGAGAGATTGCCTTTACTTTGGCATACTGGATAAGCATTTCCTTACCCTTTAAAATATTATCCTCTTTTAATTCCTGCTTAAACCACTGGTTAATCTTGTTTTTCGCCTGTGTGCTTTTTACTACTTTTAACCAGTCACGGCTTGGACCTTTGGAGTTTTGAGAAGTAATAATTTCTACACGGTCTCCGTTTTTAATCACGTATTCAATAGGAACAAGCTTTCCGTTTACCCTTGCGCCTACCATTTTATTTCCCACTGCACTGTGGACATTATAAGCAAAATCAATCGGTGTAGAACCGTTTGGCAGTGTCTTTACATCTCCTGCGGGTGTAAAGCAATACACACTTTCGGAGAACAAATCCAAATCACTTTTTAAGAGGCTTAAAAACTCTTTATTGTCAGACATATCCCGCTGCCATTCCAAAATCTGGCGCAGCCAGCTCATCTTTTCTTCCTCTGACTGTGTGACATTCACTTTTCCGTTATTGGAAACCTCTTTATATTTCCAGTGAGCGGCAATACCGTATTCCGCTGTTCTGTGCATTTCAAAGGTTCTAATCTGAATTTCAAAAGGCTGTCCATTCGGTCCGATCAGCGTAGTATGCAAAGATTGGTACATATTGGGCTTTGGCATGGCAATGTAGTCTTTAAACCGCCCCGGAATGGGCTTATACATTTCATGAATGATACCAAGGGCTGCATAGCAGTCACGTACCGTATCTACAATAATTCGTACCGCAAATAAATCATAAATCTGATCCAGAGTTTTATCCTGATTAACCATTTTCTTATAAATACTGAAGAAATGCTTAATTCTTCCGTCTATCTGCGCATTGATGGACGCTTTTTCAATATGTGCACGCACATCCCCTACAATCTGGTCGATAAATGCCTGACGCTCGCTCTTTTTCAAATTTATTTTCTCTACTAAATCATAGTAAACTTCCGGTTTCAAATATTTCAGAGACAAATCATCCAGCTCGATTTTCACTTTGGAAATACCAAGGCGCTGAGCAATGGGTGCGTAGATATCCATCGTCTCTCTGGCTTTTTCCTTTTGTTTATGAGGCGGCATATATTTCAAGGTTCGCATATTATGCAGACGGTCTGCCAGCTTAATCAAAATAACACGGATGTCCTTTGCCATTGCCAGAAACATTTTTCTTAAATTCTCTGCCTGCACCTCCACCTTATCTGCGGAATAATTCAACTGTCCCAGCTTTGTTACACCGTCTACCAAAAGCTCTACCTCTGCATTAAATTCTTCCCGAATTTCCTCAGAGGTCATAACCGTATCTTCTACCACATCATGAAGAAGCCCGGCTACAATGGTTTCCTTATCAAGCTCTAAATCAGCTAAAATAATTGCCACACAAAGCGGATGAATGATATAAGGCTCGCCGGACTTTCTCACCTGTCCTTTATGAGCATTATTGGCAATCTGAAATGCCTTATCAATCATGGAAATATCAGTAGATGGATGGTATTTCCGAACACTGGTTATCAGCTCCTGATAAAGTACCTCCGGACTGGTGAAATCCTCCATGGTCTTCACATTGGCATCTGCCTTTTTAATTTTTTCAATTTCTTCTGCTTTTAAGGCAGCTTCTCTTTTTTCTTCCATAAAAAACGTCACCTCTTATCCATCAACCGATTTTATTTTCCTTCATAACAAATTACAGATTGAACGTCATATTTCTTTAATTTTTCTCTTCCTTTTAATCCTGCCAGCTCCATGAGGAAGACCAATTTCACAACTTCTCCACCAAGACCTTCAATGAGCTTTGCCGCTGCCTCTACGGTTCCGCCTGTTGCAATTAAATCATCAACAATAACAACTTTTTGTCCCGGTTTAATGGAGTCCTTGTGCATTTCGATAACAGCGCTTCCGTATTCTAAATCATAGCTCTGCTCTACGGTTTCACATGGCAGCTTCCCTTTTTTCCTTACCAATACAAGCGGTTTATGTAAATTATACGCAATCGGCGCTCCGAAAATAAATCCTCTGGACTCTGTTCCTACGATAACGTCAACATCCACGCCTTCCAAAAGCTTCTGCATAGAGTCAACTGCCAGTGCAAATCCGTCTGCATCCTCTAAAATACTGGTAACATCCCGAAAGATAATTCCCTCCTGCGGAAAATCAGGAATGCTTCTGACATAGTCTTCAATTTTTTTCTTTTTACAATCTTCCATTGCGTTTCCCTGCCCTTTATATCAAATTATGTCACTTTTGTGATTTTTTTGTGTTTTTTATGTGGTTTAGTATATCATCTTTTCTTTGCAGACGCAAATTTTATTTTTGCTCAACGGATATTTTGAATAATCATCTCAATGCTCTCTCTTCCCTGAAAAGAATTAACAGAAGGATAATAAATTACATCCCACACATCCTTCTCTTTTAAGCGTTCCAAAAACTCGTCTCCGTCTCCAAACCAAATACATTCTGCTCCAAACCCAAAACCATCCTGCGCTTTCATTTTTACTACATTTCTGTTTTTTCCGAAAACCTTGCAGTTTGAAAATCGGATATCTTTTTGTGCAAAAATCGGTTTTGTATTTCCTTTTCCAAAAGGTTCTAACTGCCCTAACTGGCGAATAAGGGGAATGGTGACATAAGACATTGGCATAGGAACATCAATCACAATTTTTTCTACCATGTCTTCTTCTGTCAGCGTACAGTTTTCATTTAATTTTCTTCGGAATTTCTCAATATTTTCTTCTTCCATAGAAAGCCCTGCCGCCATTGGATGCCCACCGAATTTTGTCAGCAGCTCCCTGCATTTTACCATTTCCTGAAACATGTGGTACGCCTCAATGGAACGCCCTGAGCCCTTCACGCCTTCTTCTCCCTTTGTAAGCACAAAAACAGGCTTTGTATATCTTTCCCTGATACGTCCGGCAATAATTCCCGCCAGACTTTCATGACATTCGGGAAGATATACTACCAGTACCCGGTCATTTTTCAGCTCTGTATTTTCAATTATTTCTACTGCTCTTTCTACACCTTTTACGGTCATATCCTTACGGCTGTCGTTTAATTCTTTCAAATCCTCTGCCAGCACAGAGGCTTCCTTGGTATCTTTCGAAAGCAGTAATTCCAGAGCTCTTTTTGCAGTGCTTAATCTTCCGCTGGCATTGATACACGGACCTAACACAAATCCGATATGATATGCGGTAATTTCTCTGTTTTCCAGATTGTTGACACGAATAAGCGCTTTTAAACCTTCATTATTTGTATTCTGGATGCGTTTCAGCCCTTCCTTTACCAAAATCCTGTTCTCATCTACTAAATCCATAACATCTCCCACGGTAGCAATGGCAGCAATGGGAATAAGTTCCTCAATCTCCGAAAGAGGAATGTTACGCTTTTCAAACAGCCCCCATACTACCTTAAATGCAACCATTGCTCCGCAGATTTCTTTAAAAGGATAGGTGCAGCCCTCCTGCTTTGGATTTACAATGGCATCTGCATTTGGCAAAAACCGCTCTATGCTTCCGTCTTCCTTCTCCTCATAGGGGATTTCATGATGGTCTGTTACCAAAACTGTCATATTTTTCTCTTTTGCATAAGCAATCTGCTCTATGGCGCTGATACCGTTGTCACAGGTAATGATAGTATCAATTTCTTTTTCATACGCCCGCTCAATCAGCTCCTTGCTGATACCGTATCCATCTTTCATTCTGTCCGGTATATCTACGTCTGCCAAAGCATTGGCTTTTTTCAAGCCTTGAAAAAGAATATATGTAGAGCATACACCGTCAATATCATAATCCCCGATAATTCTGATTTTTTTCTTTTGCTGTATCTTTTGAATTAAAATATTTAATAATTCATCAATTCCCTTTAACTCTTTCCATGAATGTAAATTTCTGAGCTTTCCGTGAAGATAGGTATCAATTTCTTCATCGGTAATCTGTTCTCGATTTCGAATGAGTCTTGCAATCACAGGATCTACTCCGAAGCGATTGCTAATCCCCTGAAAATCTGCCTTCTTGGCAGCAACTACCCATTTTTCCATATTATCACCTTATAATTCCAAAAGGAGCTGTCACTTTAATGTAACAACTCCTTTTTTCTGAGTTTAATTCTGTTTTTTAAATTTTTTCTTCATGACATACCAAAGAGCGCCTGTAATACATACAGAAGAGTATCCGCCGCATACAATACCTACCATAAGAGGCAGTGCAAATTCACGAATAGAGGAAACTCCCATAATGAATAACAGGAATACCATAATAAAGGTTGTCAAGGAAGTGTAAATACTTCTTGTAAGTGTCTGTGTAATGCTGGCATTTACCAGTGTTTCCAAATCTGTCTTCTTGCCAGCACTTGCCAGATTTTCTCTGATACGGTCAAAAATAACAATCGTAGCATTAATAGAGTAACCTACAATGGTCAGCATACATGCGATAAAGGTATTTCCTACGGAAACTCTTGCAACAGCATAGAATGCCAGAACCACTAATACGTCATGCAGAAGAGCAATAACCGCACTGCTTGCAAAACGAATATCCTTAAATCTAAACCAGATGTATAAGAGCATCAACACCGTAGCCACGATTACAGCTTTTACTGCATCTGCACGCATTTCGCTGCTGACCGTAGAAGAAATACTTTCAGATGTAATATCTTCCTGTGCTACGCCAAAATTATCTATTAAAGCTGTTTCCAGCTTTTCTCTCTGTTCTACATTCAAAGTTCTGGTTTTAATAATAACCTGATTATTACCTACAACTTTTGTTGCCTGAACGTTCTTATCACCTGTAACTTCTTCTACTAAAGGTGTAAGTTTTTCATCGATTTCTGCAATACTCATATCCTTATCAAACTCTACATTTGTAGAAGTACCGCCTTTAAATTCCAGACTGTATTTCAGGGACTCTCCTGTTGTTCCCTTGAAAATCAACATAGAAACAGGGGCACATAAAATCAGGATAAGAGACACGGTAAAGAATACTTTTCTCTTCTGTAAGAAAGGAATTGGTTTTCTTTCTTTTCTCTTTCCGTAGAATTTCTCATTTCTCACGCCAACGGCATATACTGCATACATCAGATATTTGGATACCACTAATGCGGTAAACATGGACAGTACAATACCAAGCGCCAAAGTCTGTGCAAATCCTTTTACTGTTCCTGAACCAAGCCAGTTCAATACAAAGGCTGCAATTAAGGTTGTAATGTTACCGTCAAAAATTGCAGAAAACGCTTTTTTAAATCCGTTCTGAAGCGCCGTTCTGACACTCTTTCCATCAGCAATTTCTTCCTGAATACGGGCATAAATAATAACGTTGGCGTCTACTGCCATACCGATTGACAGAATAATACCTGCAATACCCTGTAAGGTTAAAGTCAAATCAAAGGCATTTAATGCAATCAAATCAAGACATACATAAATAATCAATGCAATGCCGGATACCAGTCCCGGAATACGATATACAAAAATCATAAATAAGATAATCAGCGCAAGTCCGATAGCCGCTGCCACCAAACTGGTTGAAATTGCTTTTTCACCTAACTGTGCCGCAACTACACTGGAACGAAGCTCGCTTAATTCCAGCTTCAAACCACCGATACGAATGGTAGATGCCAGATTTTCTGCCTCTGCTGCATCTTTCATACCGTCAATCTGTGCCTGTCCGTCTTTGATTTCCTGTCTTACACTTGGAACACTGACAAAAGTTCCATCATAATAAATACCAATGGTATCATTACCGGCTTCCACTGCCTCTTTTGTAGCAGCGGCAAATTTGTCTGTTCCTTCTTTTGTAAAGGATAAGCTTACTACGTTTACGTTATTCTTCAAATCATCCTGCGCTACCGCAGCTTTTGCGTCCTTGATATCTGTTCCTGTCAGAACAATACCACCGTCCGCTTCGATTTCTTCAATAGTTTTTGTAAGCTCATATTCGCCGGTTTCTGTATTCAAAGTATAGTTTTCTCCGCCGGCAGAGTCTTTGTGCTTAATAAAATACAGAGAACCCGGTTTTCCCAGTTCTTCTAAGATTTTATTTGCATCTTTTGCTCCGGGGATTTCTACGATAATACGATTTTCCCCTTCTTTATAAACCTGTGCTTCTGTACTGTAATTTTCCACACGTTTTTGAAGCTTATAAATGGTATCTGCCATTTCATCTTCTGTGGGTGACTCTTTGGATGCTTCGTATGTAATACTTACACCGCCGGACAAGTCCAGACCTGTCTTAATATTTTTTGCAGCACCTGTACCGGTAGGACCAAATCCTACTGCTGTGGTAAAAATCAGAAATCCTGTAATGATTGCTGTTAAAACCAGTACAAGTATCCCTCTGTTTTTCTTCATTGTCTTTCCCTTCTTTGCTTAATTTTCTTGTTCTTCTGCCGCCTCGGCTGCCTTTAACATAATGGCGCATTCTACACGTTTTCTCTGAAGCTCACATCCCAATTCATAAACATCGTTGATAGAGCCGTGGAAATTATAGGAGTTTGCCGCACAGCCGCCGCTGCAATAGAATTTCGCAAAGCAGTTCTGACATTTTTCTTTTGCATATACATTACAATTTTTAAATTCTTTGCATAAATCTGTACGTTTTACACCATCCCACACATTTCCCATGAGATATTTTTCTTCACCTACAAACTGATGACATGGATATAAATCACCCCACGGAGTCACAGCCAGATACTCCGTACCTGAACCGCAGCCTGACAAACGTTTATATACGCAAGGACCGCCTGTCAAGTCAATCATGAAGTGGAAGAAATTAAATCCTTTTCCTTCTTTTTTACGCTTTATCATTTCCTTCGCAAGCTTGTCATACTCTTCGCAGATTTTCGGAACGTCTTCCCATTTCAGTGCATATTCCTCTTTTTCATCTGCAACTACCGGCTCTACGGAAATCTGGTCAAAGCCCAAATCAGCCAGATGCAGTACGTCTTCGGAAAAATCTAAATTATGACGTGTAAAAGTACCTCTTGCATAGTAGCTCTTTTCTCCTCTGCTCTTTGCAAATTTCTGGAACTTCGGCACTACCAAGTCATAACTTCCCGCTCCTTTTCTAAATGGACGCATAAAGTCATGTACTTCTTTTCTTCCATCAATACTTAATACCACATTTGCCATTTCTTTATTGGCAAATTCCATGATTTCATCATCTAAAAGCACACCGTTTGTGGTTAACGTAAAGCGGAAATTTTTATTGTGAATTTTCTCCTGCTCTCTTCCGTAAGCAACTAAATCCTTAACAACCTGCCAGTTCATCAAAGGCTCGCCGCCGAAGAAGTCTACCTCTAAATTCTTTCTGTTGCCGGAATTTGCAATTAAAAAGTCCAGAGCCTGTTTTCCTACTTCATAGGACATCAAAGCTCGTCTTCCGTGATATTCTCCTTCTTCCGCAAAACAATATCTGCATGCCAGATTACAGTCATGGGCAATATGCAGACACAATGCCTTTACAACTGTCTCTCTCTCTTTAAAATGCTCAATGGCATTTCGATAAATATCCTCGGTAAACAGCATTTCCGCATCTTTTAATTCCTGTATTTCCTTCAATGCTGTCTGGATATCGTCTTTTTTATATGTATCCTTTAACTTCTCATAAACAACAGCTTCTTCCTGCCCTTCATCCAGAAGTCCGATTACATCATAAACCAGTTCGTCTACCACATGTACAGAACCGCTGTTTACGTCCAGCACAATGTTGTAGCCATTATTTTTATAACGATGTATCACCGTATTTCTCCTTTCCGTTTCTATCTACCCAGTGCAGTGCAATCCTCGCAGAGCGTTAATTATTGCATGGGAGGCTACGTCTCCCATGCAATAATTAAGCAGCGGCTTTTACACCGCTGCTGTTCAGCCATGTGCCCAGAAAAAAACGCACTGTGTTATTTTATTTGTGTTCGCAGCTCTGATTTCCTACTGTGCAAGATGTTTTACATGCAGACTGACAAGATGTCTGGCATTCACCACATCCACCTTTTTTTACTGTATTCTGTAAGCTTTTTGTATTTAATGTTTTGATATGTTCCATAACATAATCCTCCCATGTATGATAATTTTTTAAGATATAACATCTAGCGGTATTATAGCATAGCTGCAACCGCCTAGCAAGTAGAAATTCACGCTAAAATGCCTCCCAGTGTTCCTCCGAAAAAGCACAGGAAAAACATCATCAGCATTTCCTTAAAATCTCCGCTTATCTGATGTTCTGTCAGAAAGGTAACCGCCATAAGAAGGAGGGCATATCCCGTACCAACGCCCATTCCCCATGCAAACCGTCTGACTTTTATCTTTTTTCCCATATAAAATCCGCCAAAGAGGCAGGACACAATGTATGTAACCATAATTCCTATGTTTATCTGACTCTCGCCAAGTCCCATCTTATACAGCAAAAATGCCAGAATAAGAAGTAAAATTCCGGTAGCTGCATAGGCAAGCAAAAGCGCTTTTATCATCAGCATTGGCTTTGCATTTTTTGAAACTCTTTCTTCCATAAAAAATCCCTCCTATAATCAATATATGGGAGGGATTTGTAACTCATAACTCTTTTTTATTTTTTCTTTTTTCCGAAAAAGACAGCAAGTCCTGCAATAACAAGAGCGCCTAAGCCAATCAGTACATAAACTACTGTTTTTGACTCATCTCCTGTTTTCACCACCTGAATAACCGGTGTTGTATTATTCTGTGCAGGTTTTTTCTGTGTATTCGGTTTTACGGTACTCTGCGTAGAAGAATTTGATGCAGAAGTATTCGGTTTTGTCTGTGTCGTTGACTGAGACGTTCCCGTTGAAGGTTTATGCTTATCACTGTTTACACCCAGACCTACAATTTGATGACCGCCTACATTAAACGGACTAAAGGAAGCTGTCTCAAAAGCCAGATATTGCATTCCATCCTTTTCTTCCACTGTCATATTCCCTGTTTTTCCGTCCTTGGAAAATACGAAATATTCATACTGGTTATTTCCCAGATAATGTGCAATGGATAAATCTGAAAAACAATTTGCATTTTCCGGCAAAGGAATAAGCACTTTTACTTTTCTTCCTTCCGGGATTTGATATTCCTTATCCTCTTTTAAATTCCAGAGCTTCAATTCATAAGCAGAAAGGATTTCGCCAATTCCCGCATCCGGAAGCTCATTGACTGCTTCATTATAAGTAACCTGCAAATCCACATAATAAGGAATAAAGTCACCGGACACCTGTACGCCTGTTTCATCAATCAAGCTTCCCACAGGAAGGGCTTCAGGAGCTTCCTGTGCTATTTCTCCGTTTTGACCTGCCTCTGCCTGATAATTAACCTCCGGCTGTGTTTCCTCTTCCGGCTGTACGACCTCGTCAGGGTTTACATATTCAATCTCCACACCGCCGTTTTCCGGTTTTTCTGTCTCAGGTACTTCTGCTTCAGGGTTTTCCGTTTGTGGAACTTCCGGCTCCTGTATTTCAGGATTTTCCGGTGCTTCCGGCTCTACCGGAGGGGTTGTCTCCGGTATCTGAGAGTTTTCCGGTTCTGTCGGAGGAGTTACCTCCGGTACTTCTGTTTCAGGGTTTTCCGGCTGTGGTGTCTCAGGCTCTGCTGTGTTTTCTTTTAATTCTTCAATAAACACCTTTACTTCCCGAACAACCTTCTGTGTTTCCCCATTCCATCCGACAGTCTGTGTGTAATCATATTTCTCTGTATCAGACGGAGTAAAAATTACATTCATCTTTGTTTCATAAGAAGACGGTTCTGTCTGTACTTCCCATACAAACGTTCCTTCTCCCGTAAATCCGGCATTTGCAAAATCCAGATTTTTAAATTCTTCCTTCGTAGCAAATTTTAATTCAGAAGGAATTTGTACTTCCGCCATTGGTTTTACGGGCTTTTCCTCCTGCGGTTTTAATGCTTCGATAACCACTTTTATGGTTCTGGTCACTGTTTTACTCTGACTATCCCAACCGGAAACCAGAGAATAATCATAATTTTCTGTATCTTTCGGTGTAAATACCACCTTCATCTCTGTTTCATAAGAAGACGGAGGCGTCTGTGTTCCCCATGCAAACGTTCCCTCTCCTACAAATCCCAAAAGAGGAAAGCTGCATGTATTCCATTCTGCCAGATTGTTCAGTGTAATCTGTGCAGGCATTGTCACCTGTGGAATTTTTGCAATAAGAAATGCTCCTTTTCCGCTTTCTGCTGTTGAAACGTCCACATCCTGTGCAGTAATTCCACCGCCTGTTACCGTAAGCTTTCCTTTGCCTGTAACCTTTACCAAAGCTCCTGTAAATCCGGCATCTCTTTTTATCTTAACTCCCGCAGGAATATGAAGCTTCTTTTCTGTACTGACATTGACCGTACCGCATACCATAACCGTTCCCTGTCCCCCGGTCAAAGCAAATGCCTTTTCAAAGGAGTCCACTGCCTGTGCCTGACTGGTTCCGTCAGCATTTTCTCCTGCCTGAATACTTCCGTTTAAGTAAATAATCTTCTCCTGTACCTGCGCATCCTGTTGTGCGGCAAATACAGGAATTGGAGCCGCTGTCTCTGCCACTGCTCCTGTTACCAGCGCAGAAGCAAGGGTGACGCCCAGTACATTGGCTGCCACTTTATGTAAATTTTTTTTGTTTCTATTCATTTCCCTTATTCCCTTCCTAAATCAAATGTGAACAAGTTCAGTTTTTGTTATTCTGATTTAGTATAACACAATTTTCTTTTTTCCGACACCCCCAAAAATCAACTTTTTTCCCGTGGATTTCATACAGATTTCTTGCAATCCAAATAAAAATCATGTATATTAGACTTTAATAGCCAAAGCTATAATTTATTATCAAAAGGAGTTGAACATATTGGATTCCAGTGACGCCATACAGTTTCTGATTTTGATTATTCTCATTTGCCTTTCCGCATTTTTTTCATCAGCAGAAACTTCTATGACAACAGTGAACAAAATTCGTATTCAAGCTTTAGCCGACCAAGGGGACAAGCGAGCCCTGACACTTTTGAACGTAATTGAAGACTCCGGCAAGCTTCTGAGTACCATTCTTATCGGTAACAACATTGTAAACATCAGTGCATCTTCCCTTGCCACTACGCTTACCATGCGCTTGTTCGGCAGTGCTGCCGTAAGTATCAGTACGGGTATGATTACTCTTCTGGTCTTAATCTTTGGGGAAATCACTCCAAAAACTCTGGCAACTGTACATTCCGAAAAAATGGCACTGTCTTATGCAAAAGTCATTCGCATTTTAATGTTCATTCTGACGCCGATTATCTTTATTATCAATAAGCTGGCGCAGGGTGTTCTGACGCTGATGCGGATTGATGCCAATGCAAAATGCAGTACCATTACCGAGCATGAGCTTCGTACTTTGGTAAATGTAGGACATGAAGAAGGAGTTATTGAAAGCGAAGAACGTCAAATGATTTATAATGTATTTGATTTCGGCGACTCTCAGGCAGAAGATGTCATGATACCACGTATTGATGTAACCTTCGCTGATGTAAACAGTTCATATGAAGACTTAGTCGGTCTGTTTCGTGATGAAAAGCATACACGCTTCCCTGTCTTTGAGGATACCACCGACAATATTATCGGTATTGTCAATGTAAAAGACCTGCTTCTTACAAGCAAGGAAGATTTTTCCGTGCGGAAAATTTTAAGAGAGGCTTATTTCACTTACGAATACAAACGAACCTCTGAGCTTCTGATGGAAATGAAAGAAAATTCAGTAACCTTTGCCGTTGTATTGGATGAATACGGAGCGACCTCCGGTATTGTGACTCTGGAAGATTTAATTGAAGAAATTGTAGGGGATATCCATGACGAATATGACTCAGAGGAAGAGGAGCTTCGTGAAATTATCCCGAACCGTGAGTATATCGCTCTTGGTTCTGCCAGACTTGACGATTTAGATGAAACACTTCACTTGAATATTGTTTCTGATGATTATGACTCCATTGGAGGCTATATCATTGAACAGCTCGACAGATTTCCTGCTGCCGGCGAGTCCGTCACCACAGATGGCGGTGTAAAGCTTGTTGTAGATAAAGCAGAACGAAATCGTATCGAAACCGTTCATATTTATCTTCCTGAAAAAACCGAAGAAAATTTTGACGAATAATTTTAAAACAGGAAAGGATTTTTATTATGAGCAGCTTGTTTAATATGGACAGTCCCATTATGCGTTTTCTGTCCCGTGTATGCGACATTATGATTTTAAATATTTTATGTATTGTCTTTTGTATTCCTATTATTACTGCCGGCGCTTCTGTCACCGCCATGTATACCGTTACTCTGAAAATGGTGCGTGGAGAGGAGTCTTATATTTTCAAAGGCTTCTTAAAAGCCTTTAAAGGAAATTTCAAACAGTCTACGATTATCTGGCTGATTATGGCAGCTATCGGAATTTTTATTTATGTTGATTATCGTGCCACTGCCTTCCTTCCGGGGAATATGAGCACAATTTTCCAGATTTTAATCGGTGCATTAGGTATTCTTTATTTTATGATACTGGTATATGTTTTCCCATATACGGCACGTTTCATAAATAATATTAAAAATATTTTTAAGAATTCCCTGTTAATTGCAATTTTAAATCTCCCTTGGACCATTCTTTTAATGCTTATTCCTCTGGGACTGGGATTTCTTACCTGCTTAACAGCTTCAACACTGGTATACGGCAGTATGCTGTGGCTGCTTTTGGGCTTTGCCAGTGTGGCTTACGTATGCTCCATTATTTTAAGAAAAGTCTTCGAAAAATATGAGCCCCATGAGGAAGAAGAAGAAAATGAACTTCCTGAAATCTCCGAAAAATAAGAGTTTTTCTATGAAAAGAGTTTCTTTTAATTAAGAAGCTCTTTTTTTGTATTGAATTATAAACACAATACCACCTTGACTTTCTTAGTCCAATATTATAAAATCCACCTATACAAGAAAAGTTATGTATAACTAACCACAAGATATAGGAGGACACAGACTTATGAGAGAAGAATGGATTTCCTTTAACAAAGGAAATTGGACAAAAGAGATAGATGTAAGGGACTTTATTCAGAAGAATTACACTCCTTACGACGGTGACGATGCCTTCCTTACAGGTCCTACAAAAGCTACACAGACACTTTGGGATCAGGTTATGGAACTTACAAAGCAGGAACAGGAAAAGGGCGGTGTACTGGATATGGACACAAAAATCATTTCCACCATCACTTCCCATGGACCGGGATATTTAGATAAAGATTTAGAAACAATCGTAGGTTTTCAGACAGACAAACCTTTCAAACGCTCCTTACAGCCTTACGGCGGTATCCGTATGGCAATGAAAGCCTGTGAGGACAACGGTTATCACGTAGACCCTGAGGTTGTAGAATTTTTTACCAAGCATCGCAAAACACATAATGACGGTGTATTTGACGCTTACACACCGGAAATGCGTGCATGCCGCTCCAGCCATATTATTACAGGACTTCCGGATGCTTACGGCAGAGGACGTATTATCGGTGACTACCGCCGTGTGGCTCTTTACGGTGTAGACCGTCTGATTGAAAATAAAGAAAATGAAAAAAATACCACACGTACTACCATGTACTCTGATGTAACAAGAGAACGTGAAGAATTATCCGAGCAAATCCGTGCTTTAAAAGAATTAAAAGAGCTGGGTAAAATTTACGGATTTGATATTTCCCGCCCTGCTGCCAACGTCCAGGAAGCTATCCAGTGGTTATATCTGGGCTATCTTGCTGCTATTAAAGAGCAGAACGGTGCTGCTATGTCACTTGGACGTACTTCTACCTTCCTTGACATTTATGCAGAACGTGACTTAAAGAACAATACCTTCACAGAAGAACAAATTCAGGAATTTATCGACCATTTTATCATGAAGCTGCGTCTTGTGAAATTTGCAAGAACCCCTGAATACAATGCGCTGTTTTCCGGTGACCCTACTTGGGTAACAGAGTCCATCGCCGGTATGGGAATTGACGGACGCCACCTTGTGACAAAGATGTCCTTCCGTTACCTTCATACACTGGAAAATCTGGGTACTTCTCCGGAGCCAAACTTAACGGTTTTATGGTCTACAAAGCTGCCTGTAAACTTTAAGCGCTTCTGCGCCAAAACTTCTATCGCATCCTCTTCCATTCAGTACGAGAATGACGATTTAATGCGTGTAACTCACGGCGATGACTATGCCATTGCTTGCTGCGTATCTTCTATGCGCATCGGAAAAGAAATGCAGTTCTTCGGCGCTCGTGCAAACCTTGCAAAATGTTTGTTATACGCAATCAACGGCGGTGTTGACGAAGTATCCAAAAAACAGGTGGGTCCAAAATTCCGTCCTATTACTTCCGAATATTTAGATTACGATGAGGTTATGGACAGATTTCAGGATATGATGAAATGGCTTGCCGGTGTCTATGTAAATACTTTAAATGTCATTCACTATATGCACGACAAATATTCTTACGAAAGATTGCAGATGGCGCTTCATGATAAAAAAGTCACACGCTGGTTTGCAACAGGTATTGCAGGGCTTTCTGTTGTTGCCGACTCTCTGTCCGCAATTAAATATGCCAAAGTTAAAGCCATTCGTGATGAAAACGGCATTGCCGTAGATTATGAAATCGAAGGAGATTTTCCAAAATACGGAAATGATGATGACCGAGTTGACGATATTGCTTATGATATTGTTCACACCTTTATGGAATATATTAAAGGAAATCATACCTACCGTGGAGGAATTCCTACAACTTCTATCCTTACCATTACTTCTAACGTAGTGTATGGAAAAGCAACAGGTTCTACACCGGATGGAAGAAAAGCAGGACAGGCATTTGCTCCGGGCGCTAACCCAATGCACCACAGAGACAGCCACGGCGCTGTTGCATCCTTAAATTCTGTTTCCAAGCTTCCGTTTAAGGACGCACAGGACGGTATTTCCAATACCTTTTCCATTATTCCGGGCGCTCTGGGAAAAGATGATGCAGTTTTCTTTAATGATATTGCTTTTGAATTAGAACCGGACTGCGCTTGCTGCGAACCAAACATTGACTTACAATAATACTTTTTACAGGAGGAATTTTCAATGAATATCAGTAATGCTCAAATCGATAACTTAGTAAATTTATTAGACGGATATGCAGAAAAAGGCGGACATCACTTAAATGTCAACGTATTTACAAAGGAAACCCTTTTAGATGCACAGAAACATCCTGAAAAATATCCGCAGCTTACTGTTCGTGTGTCCGGATATGCAGTAAACTTCCACAAGCTGACAAAAGAACAGCAGGATGAGGTTATCTCAAGAACCTTCCATGACGGAATGTAAAACAGGCTTTGTACACTCCATTGAAACCTTTGGCACAGTAGACGGCCCCGGCATCAGACTTGTAGTCTTTTTGCAGGGCTGTCCTATGCGCTGCCTGTACTGTCATAATCCGGACACTTGGGCTCCCAAAAAAGGACAGTCTATGACCGTAGAGGAAATTCTGGAAATCTATGAAAAAAACAAAGGGTTTTATCAGAATGGAGGAATTACCATTACCGGAGGCGAACCCTTGATGCAGCTGGAATTTGTCACTGCATTATTTCAGGCTGCAAAGTCAAAAAACATCCATACCTGCCTTGACACTTCCGGTATTCTTTACAGAGAAAAACAGGCGGAAGCTTATCAAAAACTGTTTTCCTATACAGACTTGATTTTGCTGGATATTAAGCACAGTGCTTCAGAAGAACATAAAAAATTAACAGGTCATCCCCTTTCTCCTGTTCTTGATTTTCTGAATGCTTCGGAGACAGCAAAAGTTCCTGTGGTTGTCCGTCACGTCATTGTGAAAGGTTTTACAAATTCTAAAGAAGAACTGGACGGTATCGGAAAGCTTCTCGCTTCCCATAAAAACATCAAAGGGCTGGAAGTCCTCCCCTACCACAACATGGGAGAACAAAAATATTCTGAATTAAATATGGAATACCCTCTAAAGGGGATGGAAAATCTTCCAAAAGAAGAAGCGCAAAAAGCACGCTCCTATATTTTGGAAAGCTATAAAAAATACCGAGGAACAATATAAAAAGTCTTTCATAGAATGTCAGCTATAAAAAACTGAATTCTATGAAAGACTTTTATACTCTATTCTTTTTCTTTATAGAGCTTATACCCTCTTTTCTTATCTCTTTTTACTTCAAACAACATCTCATCTGCTTTTTGAGATAATTCTTGAAAAGTATTTCCGTTATCCGGCGCAACAGCAATACCAAAAGACGCTGACACTCGAACTTTTATTCCGTCTTTTTCATATTCTTTATCACACTCTTCTACTAATTCCTGAAAAACATGTTCCATTTTCTCAAATCCTTGTGTGTTTAAAAGAAATGCAAAAAATTCATCTCCACCAAACCTTCCCACAATATCTCCGCTGCGAAATTTGTTTGAAAATATACGTGATATTTCAAGCAACACTTGATTGCCATACGAATGACCAAAGGTATCGTTAACGGTTTTAAAATTATCCAAATCCATAAAAACAAATATATGTTTTTCGTTTCTATTCTGTGTAAATTTCAATATTTCATCAATCTTTTCCGCAGCCGTTATTCCATTATAAAGACCGGTCAGCCCATCTCTTTCTGCTTTATTTTTTAAAGTTCTCTGTCCTTTTTCTACTTTTTTCAATAATTCTTCTTGAAATTTTATATCTGTAATATTTTTCACACTGCCAATCGTATTGATTATCTAATGTTTATTGTCATAAATATTTTTCATAGAAATTTCAAACCATAGTGATTGATATTTCGATGTTGTCTGCACAACAGCAGAAACCATTTCTTGATTTTTAATCCGACGAAAGGCATTTGTAAAATCCTTTACAAACTCCGGTTTTATAACATTACTCTCCAAAACTGTATCCGGAACATTATTTGTAATAACCTCCGGAAAAATTATATGCTTTTCACCCGCTTTTCTTTTCAAAATTTTATTTTTACTATCATATTCAAATATAAACGCATTTGAATTAACAACCGCTTCCTGCATTATTTTCTCATTGCTGATTGCTTCATGATAAGACTGTCTTAATTCATGAGAAGCTTTTCTTGTGAAAAAATATATTGCTACTATAAAAATTCCCAGCGCTATGCCTATCTTTATAGTCATTTCAAATGTCAGTTTCTTGATTTTTTCTGATGTTTCTTCCACCTGTGTCATATTAAGATTCGTGTAGATATAATATCCTTCTATTTCTAAGGGAGTATAATAAGTCATTCTCTTCTCATTTTTATATTCTAATGTATAATATCCCGATTTTGAAGCTTTAACATTCTTCCTAATTTCTTCAATATTCCCCTCAAGAAACTTACATTGTTCATAGAAATCCCATACATTATTATATCCGTCCAGCCATCTTCCGGAGTCTAAAAGTGTAACCGGCTTCCCGTTAGAGTCCACAATTTCTGTAAAAATAGAACTGTCTGTAACATTTTCTAACGTTTCACTGACTCCTTTTATATTATGTACTCCGTAAACAACTCCCACAGGAGTTCCGTCTCTTATAACCGGCACAGCCATAATCTGAACATCATCTCCATCTATCACATTTGATGTCAAAACATCCGAAATAGAAACAGCTTTTCCATTCATAGCTTCTTGAAAATACTTCCGCTGACTAATATTGGCTCTGTTTCCCCCTGAGTCAACAGCATTTCCTTCACTGTCACTAATACCGACATAATTAAAAAAACTAAATTCAGAAAGAGTTTTTACACTATTATACACATCTTCAAGATTATCTTTCCCAAATTCCGTAACCTTATCTGCTAAAACAGTCAATGCAGCGCTTTTCCCCGTATAGTCTTTTTGAATGTCTTCTGCATTTAATTCCGCAGTTTCTTTCAATTCTGCAAATTTGTTGTCATTATATATTGCAATACTTTCTTTTTCAAATTTCCACGCAGCATAAATAATAATTCCAAGGAAACAAAGTGTACCAAAAATCAATATACTCCATTTCTTTTGCTTTTTCATAATCCCTCTCCAACTACCCTATATTTCTATAAAATCTTCTTGCAGTTTATCATAATTTAAAAAATAATACCAGTTGTCATTCACCTTAAAAAATGTCCCCGGACTGACTTCCAATATTTCCCCGTCTGCAAACTTCAATGTATAATAGGTAACTGCTCCATAAGATAGCGTTTCCTCTCTTTCTGCTTTTCTCCCCAGCTTCACTTTTCCCAACAATTCTAAAAAATCCTCTTTCTGTTTCTCATCTAAGAAATACTCAAAATCTCCGTCTTTTCCACCGGTTGTTCCGGAACATTTAATTTCAACTACTTCTGAAGGGTTTATATTTTTCAAGCAGTCTCGGTTATCCACATTCTCTCGGTTATCCACATTCTCACACCCAAGAAGCGAAGAAGAAACGTTGAAAATAACAACGATATAAATAAATATCGAACCAATAAATGTAAAAAGAAATCCTGTTTTATCTCTGCTCTTTTTGCACTCTATACTTCTTAGCAAGAGTAAAGTGGCAAGTGAAGTACATATAATAGGATTTGTTATATCAAAAGGTAAAATTCGGAATAATCCCAATGCGACAAACACAATCATGATTATAGTTAATATTATTTTTGTAATCTTCATGGCAGTTCCTCCTTTTTCTTATTATAACAATCTAATATACTTCTTACAATAAAAATAATCCCATGCTATAAGAATATACTTACAACATGGGATTTATTTTTTTATTTATTATTTTTCGATTGCCTTAAATGCAGCAGCCTGAGCAGTCATTCCTCGTTCTGATGCAAGACGTTCAATAGAAGATGCACCAAAGAAACCATCAATTTCCGGAACATTCTTAATTACATATTCTGCATCTTCTGGATCTGCAATAGGACCTCCATGACAAATTACCATGATATCCGGATTTACTTCACGACCGGCTTTAATAATCTCTCGAATATTTTTGCAGCAATCATCTAAAGTAAGCGCTGTTTCTGCACCAATAGAACCTTTTGTTGTCAGTCCCATGTGAGCAACAAGAATATCGGCACCGGCTTCTGCCATTGCTTTAGCCTGTTCTGTATCAAATACATATGGACAAGTAAGCATATCTAATTTATGTGCTTCTCTAATCATTTCCACTTCAAGACCATATCCCATTCCTGTCTCTTCTAAATTAGCACGGAACTTCCCATCAATTAACCCTACCGTTGGGAAATTTTGTACACCATTAAATCCCTGTTCTTTTAATTGTTTTAAGAACACATCCATAATCCTAAAAGGATCTGTCCCGCATACTCCTGCTAAAACAGGTGTCTTTTTTACAATGGGCAGAACTTCCTGTCCCATTTCCTGCACAATTTGATTTGCATCTCCATAGGCAAGAAGTCCTGAAAGTGAACCTCTTCCCGCCATTCTAAAACGACCAGAGTTATAAATAATCAGCATATCAACATCTGCCTTTTCACTGCATTTAGCCGTAATCCCTGTACCAGCTCCTACACCTACTAAAATCTTTCCTTGTTCTGTCTGCTCTCTAAAATCCTTCATAATTTCACTTCTTGTCTTTCTTAACATATTGTTTATCCTCCTATATTCTATAATGTTATATAAAACTTCTTAACTACTATTTACGGTTTCTTCTGCATAAGTTCAACTAATTTCTTAGCTGCTGTAACAGCAAATTCATAATCATTAATATTATTTTCCATCTCTACTATTTTTACATATTTATTATGTATTTTGTTCTTAATTGATGAAAATAAGATTTTTCTTTCTTCCTTCCCTTCAAATGGCTGACCTTCCGCATCAATCATAGAAACGCCGCTTTTAGGGAGCATTACTATCATGTCCGTTTCTGCACAATTCCACTTTTCACCTAGCATTTCGCCTATTTTAATATTTTCTTCTACTGTTGTTCTCATTAACGTTACTGTGGGATTATGCTTATACAAATTTCTATGTAAAAATTGTTCTGGTACAGTATTTATCGGACCAAAATTTACCATATCACAAGCTCCAACAGATACCACCTGAGGAATTCGTTTCTTTATTGCTGCCTCGCATCTTGAAGGTCCTGCTGCAAGCACTCCACCTACGATTTCATCACACCATTCTGTAGTTGTCATATCCAGCACGCCCTCAAAAAATCCCGCCTCAATCAGACTTTCCATTGTTTTTCCGCCTGTTCCTGTTGCATGAAATACAAGCACTTCATAACCATGATTTTCTAAATACTCTTTAGCCTGCTCCACACATGGTGTTGTCACTCCAAACATAGTCGCTGCAACCAATGGTTTTGGTTTTTCTTCATCTGATTTTAAATTTTCTTTCATTCCTACCATTCCAGAAATTGCAAGAACTGCATTTCGGAATATTGTTTTTGAAATTTTATTTAACCCAGCTACATCCACAATAGAGGGCATCATTACAATATCACTTGTTCCAACATATTGAGCTACATTTCCAGATGCCATAGTCGAAACCATAATTTTAGGAACTCCGATTGGAAGTGCTCTCATAGCCGGAGTCACAAGAGATGTTCCTCCTGAACCGCCAAACGACAATATTCCATCAAATTTTCCTTTAGTATAAAGTTCTGGAATTAACTTTTCCATTCCTTTAGACAAAGCTTCTGTCGCTAATGCACGATCTTTTCTTTTTACTATTTCCTCTATATCGTATCCTGCTGATGATGCAACTTCAACGTTAGTAATATCTACTGAAAAAGCGGGTTTAAAAACTCCTGTATGGATCATAAGCGTTTTTAATCCAAGTTCTTCCACAAGCTGTTTCACATATAGAAATTCTTTTCCCTTTGTATCAAAAGTTCCCGCAATTGCAATTGTTTTCATTTCATTCTCCTTTCTGAAAAATTTCAGTTGATATTTCACTTATTTTAGGATATTTAATAACTGTTATATTTGA
>ERZ894232.503-NODE-503-length-51321-cov-57.590664_pt1 | contig 51321 bp, 48 predicted proteins | sample MGYA00380296_ERZ894232 | MGnify/ENA primary metagenome ERZ894232 (study PRJEB32331, sample SAMN06328433) | human gut metagenome | biome: human gut microbiome; feature: stool | host: Homo sapiens | collected 2014-08-14 ...
CCATCTTCTTGCGTCTACCCAACTCGAAAAGATGGAGAGCGATGCCAACTTATTTGAAATAAGCCGGTAGAAGAAAGGCTAGGCTCTCAAAGAGACTTAGACCTTCTCCTGCCGGCTTATTTAAAATAAGTCGACAAAGCTTTCCATCTTCTTGCGTCTACCCAACTCGAAAAGATGGAGAGCGATGCCAACTTATTTAATATTTTTAATAGGAGTGAAACGTATGGCTACTATTAAATATGCTTCCCTTGAAACCCTGACCGCTCTGGTTGCGCAGATCAAGACTCTGCTGAACGGCAAGGTCGACAAAGTCTCTGGCAAGGGTCTGTCCACCAACGACCTGACCAACGAGCTGAAGACTCACTATGACGCCGCGTATACCCACAGCCAGGCTCCTCATGCCCCCTCCGACGCTGAGAGAAACGTGATCATCAGCGTGAAGGTGAACGGCGAGGCTCTGACTCCCGATGGCGAGCGTGCCGTTGACGTTGATGTCCCCACCGCTGTGTCTGAGCTGACCAACGACAGCGGCTTCCAGACCAGCACCCAGGTGAGCTCTGCGATCAGCACCGCTCTGGGCAACTACTACACCAAGACTCAGACCGACAGCGCCATCGCTACCGCTGTGGCTGATGCTTCTCACCTGAAGCGTCAGATCGTTGAGTCTCTGCCTGATTCTAATCAGGACGAGAACACCATCTACATGCTCAAGAAGACCGCTGGTGCCGGCGCGCAGAACGCGTACGATGAGTTCATGTGGCTGAACAACGCGTGGGAGAAGATCGGCGACACCGCCGTCGACCTGTCCAACTACGTGACCAAGGAGACTTTGACGAGCACCCTGGCCGACTACGTGAAGGTTGCCGACATGGTGGCCATCACCACCGAAGAGGTCCAGGGCCTGTTCACCCCTGCTGGCTGACGGGCATAGTTACCATTAAGTCTTTCTGATTAAAAATCAAGAAAGGAGGACTGATTCCTAGCATGCCCTTCAAGTATGCAGATCTGAACGCACTGACTACGTTAGTGAATCAGATCAAAACCATGATCAGTGGAATCAGTCTGTCCAGCCTTTCTGGTACTTTGCCTGTGACTAAAGGAGGAACGGGAGCAACGACAGCGGCTGCAGCTCTGTCAGCTCTTGGCGGTGCTTCCGTTGCTCTCTATCAGGCAACGATCCCGACCGGATGGACAACAGCCTCCACTGGCTATACCAAGACGGTTACCGTTAATGGTATCACCGCGAACGATGTCCCCGTTGTGGGCGTTGTCTTGAGTTCAGATGCGGCATCTGCTCAGTTACAGGGTAAAGCTTTTGCGTGCGTGAACCGAATCACCACGGCAGCAAACAGTATTACGCTGTATGCTTACAGCACAGCTCCCACACAGCAATTCCAGATTCAGTTGCTCACCGTTCGTGGCTTTTGAGAATAAATCCTAGATCCTTTTGGGATCTAGGATTTATTCGTTCTTTTTGTCTTATTTCCCGAGCAGGGTATTGATCAAAGAGCCGATCTTAGAATCGGGATGAGCTGTCATATAGTCATCAATAGTAGTCAGGATGGTATTGATCTGCTTGGTAGTAGACTTCTCATTGATGGCTTCCTGCTGACGAATTGCAGCCAGCTTATCATACATCCGGTTCACAGACAGGTACTGATCACTGGTCAGGATCATGCCCAGAATGCTAATGACACCGTAGAGAATCTCAATATCGGTGGCAACGGAATTACCGATCTTGGGGATAGGAGAACTATCGGTAGACTCGCTGATTATGTCATAGGATGTAGATTTGCCACTACTGATTTCATCAATCAGAGTGGTGATCAGAGCATCTGTCGACCGAACACAAATGGGATTGCCGCCATCATACTCCACATTCCAGGAAGCCATGCCATTGATCTCGGGTTTCTTATTGGCGAGGACGTCCTTGGTAGTGGCACTGAAGGCATCAAAAAGAATCTCGGTGACTTCATGATCCAGGCCAGATGTCACACGACGAAGTCCATTGATACAGACCAAAGTGCCCAGATTCATACCGGGCACTACGCCATTCTCGTAGGCGGATCTGCATGCCTGGAAAGTGTCATCAACAAAATCGCGATTGCACTCCCGCTCCAGATCCGTCACACCGCCGACATGGACAACGCCCAGAGCACCAGACAACTTATTCAAACGCTGCGTGGCATCCAGCAATTCCTTGGTGTAAGAGGTGGGAGAATTCTCTACATTCTTACGAGCCTGATCATAGGCATCCTTGGCGGCCTGATAGCGAGACTGGTAGTAGGGATTCTCCTGATCCAGATTCTGCAGGGTAAAGAAGTTCTTACCGATGATAGCATCGGTGATCACGAAACCACAGCTGTTGATGACTTCCTGAGCCGTGGCGAACTGATAGCCATCCAGGTCATTCAGCTTATCATGAATCTTCTCATCTTCGGCATCGGTCTTCTCATTATGGCGCAGCTCCATAAAGAGACGAACTTTGGTGCCATTGATGAGATTGCCACCGCCCAGAGCAGCAAAGTCGTTCACATACTCTTTCTGAATGGCTCTCATCATCTCGGGAATCTGAATAACCAGCATGCCGGGAATGACATTGGTCTTTCCCTGGGCAGCATACTGCTTCAGCTGGTTCTCGATATTGATCGAGAAGAAAGAGGTGATGACATCGTCGAAGTTCGGTGCCATGAAGATGGGGAAGCATCCCTGCCGATTGGCATACTGCGTCAAAGCATCGATCATCTCCGCATGACGCTGATACGTCACATTGTGATCAAAGATGAAAACCATGTGGGGATGATGGTTGGTAGAGTAATAATGCTCTGCGGTGTTGATATACCGCTCATGCATCAGAGTGGCGCAATCCAGCCGATAACCTCTCTGGATCTCATAGGAGATCTCTTTCCCTCCATCCATATCCACCAGGATATTGGGATTCTGAGTTTGCTGATAGATCTCCTGCATGATCTTGGCCAGTTGCTCATTCCCATTGGAAGATACCAGAGCGATGTTGTAGATGGCATCGAAACTGGGATTCTCTTCATCGGGAGAGGGGATGATGGGAATAGCGAAAGTCTTCAGGCTCTCTACAATGCGATCTCTTACCGCATTGAGAGATGCCATGATTTCATTCTGCCGAGCACTCTTTAGAACTTCATTGGTCTCCAGCGCGTTGGAGAAGATATCCATGAAGTGATCGGCTGTCACCATGGCAGTGGTAGTGCCATCGCCCACCTTATCCACAATGCGGAAGCTGATATTCTTCAGCATGGTGAAGATACTTTGATGGGTGGGATCCTGGAACCGAAGTCTCTGCAGGATACTCCAGCCATCTTTGGTGGGGTGGGTAGAATTGCCATCATCGATGATGGTGGTGCGGGCATAGGGGCCCAGTGTCTTCTGCACCGTAGTGGCTGCAATATGAGACACTGCTCGAATGGTAGCATTGAACTCGTTCCGATCGACGAGATTCATTCCCATTCGAATTTCTTTTTCGAGCTTTACGGGATCAAATTCATTCATCTAAATTCTCTCCTTCCGGTTTGTGAATGGTTTTCTCGATAGAGCTTGGGTAGATATAGGTGATCATACACTTTCTCTCTTTTTGCAACTTCTCAAAGAGATCCAGTCCAATATAGGTGACATTGGAGGGATCTGTCTTGGAAGGTTCCATATTCTCATATCCGTCTGAGATCAAGATATACTTTCCATTCAAGAGATTGGGATCTTTCTCATAAACTTTGAGTAAATCCTGCACATTGGACATGAAAATCGTCGTGATCTGTGGAAGCTCAGAGATGCAGTCTTCAAAATTTCCAGCTATCAAAAGAACTCGTGTACCAAGACCTTGCCCCCTGAAAATATTTTGGAGATATGCTTTCATCTCATCATTCCAGTTCGGTGCAAAAAGAAAGATCGTTTTCACAAATTTATGCTCTAGCATCTCATGGATCATAAACTCCAGTCTCGTATAATGGAGATTGGAGAAATGATAGGGCTCCATGAACTGCTCAGCATAGAGATTACAGATTTCATCCGATAATCGATCTTGAGACATCTCTTTGATCATCTGAGCTGGATGATTAAACATCACAGTCGCATCATACATTTTATTGGGATCCAGGGCTGCAAAATCTGCAATCCCTGGTAAAATGGAGAGAAGCGACTTATCCTTCAGATATGCCTCAAAGAGATTCTGGAGTAAGCTCATATTGGTATTGATGAAGGTTCGATGAAACTCCACCAGAATGTACTCATCACGATTATCGTCACTAATGGGTCTTAGGTAGTCGGGATAATCGATTGGCATGCTGTCACCTCATTCCAAAAAAGAAGGGCAAAGGAAGTTATTGAAAGACTTCCTTTGCCCTTAACGGGCGATTTATCAACCAATCAGAGAATCCAGACTGGTAACGGCCTCTACTTGCGGAGTCGGGGTATTGCCAGCGGTATTGGCCACCGTAGAAGCAGTGCTCCAGTTGGCAGCACTGGGATTCATATTGACATCAGCAGCAGTGTTGAGTGTGGGCTGCTGGGCTGCCGCAGGAGAGATGGGCGGGAAGTTGGTGCTACCAGAATAGCTATTGCTTCCATAGAAGCCGATGGTATTGGGCACATCCACATTCATCTTCTGGGCAATGGCTTTCAGATAGGTCAGCATCCGCTCCTGGTTGAAGCCCATAGCATTCTTGGCACTGTGGCCCACGAAGTTTCCACCAAACTCTCCAAAGATATGAAGAGCTTCCACAATCACGAAGAGCTGTGCCTGTACTTCCATGGTGGTATACTGACCAGTGGCAGGATTGTAGGTATCGATCACCTGGGTGGGCTCAAAGATATAGTTATAGATCTCAGAGCATGTCCGATCAATTCCCACACCATTGAAGATGGAGAAGACAGCCTTTCCACCGGCCCAGGAGAAGCCACAGAGAGAAGAAGATTCCCGATTCAGAGGCACGACACAATATCCGGGATGGTCTTTCTTTGCCTCAATATCGGGAAGAATCGTTGTCATAAAGCCCTTATACAGCGCATAGGCCGCAGGAGCTCTGAAGGTTACAGTATGGCCCATTTCCTTCGGCCACCGGGGACGTCCACCAGAGGGATCTTCCACTTTGGGGATGATGGTGAAGAACATGAGGTCATTCTTAAAACTGATGCGAAGCATCGTACTATCAGCGGCAAACAGAGCAATGGAATTGGTATTGATGCTCAATACACCATTCTCATTTCCATTTCCGCCTCCATAATTATTCATCATCGTCGGCATTGAAATCTTCCTTTCGTTTCGATATTTTGTCAGATACATTTTGCAAGTTTTAAGATCTTGCTAACCTGATAATGTCTTAATATAAATAATTATCAAAAAGAAAATTTCAAATTAGAGTTGATTGATGACTGAGAGGTAGGAAGGACTGAAAATCCTTCCTACCTCTCTGGTAGATCTTTGGTGCTTGTGCTGCGGGGATCATTCCATTTCCCCAGATCACCGTAGCTTCCGAGTGGAGTGTCATCCTAGGCTTTTCCTACGCGTTACTGGTCATGAACATACGATGCGAATCCGACACATATCGTTCGTATACCAAAAGGCTCTCTGCCGTCGCATCATACCGTCACGCAAAGACTGACCTTGCCAAAACTTAACTTGGCAATTCCTTCATCACGCATTTCAGTGCCATCAAAAAGCGTAAGTCCTCACTGATATGCCCAGCATTGCCAAAGCCTCGCAAAACGATCACTAAGGGCTGCCATGCATTTCCAATGCGCAGTCACCACGGTGTCCCTCATCACTATACCGATACACGAAGTAACGGCACGGTGCCTCAACTCAGCGCATCATTGCAATATGACGCTTTTCAGTGCCAATGAACCACATCAAAGAACGGCTGCACACCGAGCAAAGCCCTTACAGTAAACCACATTCCGCTTTATCACAAAACTATGCCAAAGCGAAACTACGGGATTCACTACTGCTCAATATTGTGCTCTACCGACACTTCAGATTACGTGATACAGCTTTACCTTTTCAGCACTTTGAAGTGAAACACCATGAATCGCCATTTCGCTGAGCAGCAAAATGCCACATCACCTAGCATATCCGGCGCGATAAAATGTATCGCGACTCAATGCCATTATATAACGCAACGCTACTTAGGCTGATCGACACCATTCCAAAACGCAAGGCCGGTACACTCAACTATTCCAGAGCCGTCCAGAGGAGTGCGATCCGCAGCTATTCCTCAGCGTTAGCCCGTACTACTTTACCCCGACACACCATAGCGAAGCACGAATCTGCTCTAAACTGCACTACTTATCACTGCCTTTGCTCTTCCTGAAATGGCCGCACTCATCCAAAGATTTACGTTGCCCTTCGGTGTTGTACCAAGCTCCTCCATGACTGTGGTCTACGTTGCATCATCAAACCTCGCCATTGATGCGGGATGCTATGATCGACAATACATGGCCTGCACGAGATGAAGTCAGACGAGAGCACGCGATACCATAGCATTACCAGAATTAGCAGCGAAGTGCCCATGCGGCCAACCACTAGGCCATACCTTACCTACACAAAGCGCAGGATCATACAGCTACTCTCTGCCAGTGATTCTCTTTATACAGAGTAGCAAAGCCAATGCAGCACATCACTCTTCCGATGCAGAACGATGATAAACATATCCGCACCAATACACCACAGTGCTAAACTGCACATTGCCAAAACTGTGGATCGCCTAACCGTGGATCATAGCACTTCTCCACAACCAAGCAATTCTCCAAGGTACCCAGCTGAACCATAGCAGTTCTGTATTGTGCTTTTCCTGCATAAGGCCATTACGCCATATTGAGCAACGTCGCAATTCCATAACTTGTTTTCATAACGCAAAACTATACTGCGCCCAAACAGGATCATACGCCTCAGCTCTGAGCGGTGCCATCACCACACTAGAAGTCGCGGACGAAACAAAGCATTTCCAATGCGATTCAACCCCATACTTCACCAATAGCTCGCCTGAATCCGCGGCGCCCAGCCCGGACCTCGAACCATGTCACCTCGTGGTGCAAAGCCTTGGCCTGGCGTTAATATGCGCCACTGAACTTTTCCGAGACATCGCATGTCTGCACCCTACAACACCAATACCGAGCCAATCGCCTCAGCGCTCAGCCATTTCCAATTCAATCTGCTCTTACCTATCCCTGAGAACGTTTAGAGAGGATAGTGGCAAAAATAAAATTTCTCTTCTCATTACCTATCCAAAGGTAGATTTTTATCCTGGATCGAGAGGACAAATTGAAACCCAGAGGCTCTATATTTTAGAGCCTCTGGGTTTTTTGTATCGGACATCAGTCTTCGGACTTCTTCTTACGACCGCGCTTCTTAGGAGCTTCTTCCGTCTCCGCAGAAGCATCGTTATCCTTCTTGCGACCGCGCTTCTTGGGTGCATCTTCAGAAGCTTCCTCACTCACGGAGGTCTTCTTGGAGCCACGTGCACGAGCGCTAGCAAAGGTTACCGTAGACGGATCAAAGCCCTCGATGGGATCGATCATGCCGGGCAGCAGATCGTCAATGGTGGCAATGATCTTCTTATCTTCCTCAGTCAGATCATCCACAGTCAGCTCGTCGTAGGGAACGCCCCACTTATTAGCAAAGGTCCACATCAGAGTGCCCTTGCCGCCGCCACGCCACTGAAGCATACCCATGTAGGACTTGTAATCCAGAGTCTCCAGACATGCCTTCAGATCTTTCACGTTCAGGAGCTGAATGCCGAAATAGAACTGCGTACCAGCAGGAACGACCTCAGAGGAAGCCAATGCCGTTCTGGGACCCTTAGCAGTCTCAGCACGCAGAGGACGCTGCAGAACACGCAGATTGCCATTCTCATCGTATGTAGGCAGCTCTCTGCCCATGGGATCGATGAAGGTCTCAGGAACCAACAGCGGAATCTTCCGGTTGACAACGAACCAGTTACCGTCAACGGTCTTCTTGTAATTGGAGATATTGGCACAGTCATACTTTGCGCCATTCTCCTTCACGCTGGCTTTGCCGCCGGAAGCTCTGGTCAGCATAGAGATAGACTCCTTGAAGGAGCCACGGATTTGATAGTCGTACATGATGGGCGTGACTCGGAACTCACCTTCCAGATCTTTGGGGATCACGTCGTAGATGGGATCATAGATCTTCCCATCGGCGCCAAAGAAGAAACGAGCCTGCGGGAAGATCGTCATCTGCTTCTCCATGACATCCTCGGGCTCCGTATCCTCAGAGCCAGACAGTGCGAGACGGACAGCGACTTCCTCTTCTTCCACGCTATCGAGATTGGGATTCTTGCTCTCGATAAAGTCGTGGTGCAGTTGCGGATTGCCCGGCTGTGTGCCCAGCATCTCCGCGGTGGTCATGCAGCGGACATAAAAACGAAATCCACTGATCATATTCAATCTCTGATTACTCCACATTTCTACTTCTCCTCCAGTAAATTCTAAATTTGGAACGGGAGTATTTTCGTTCCATCACAGAAATAATATATGCTTTCAAACCTCAGCAAATCCCGACGTCTGACGACAAAAAGAAAGGTTTAGAACGAATCTAAACCTTTCTTTCCAGTCATCCCTCAGATGCTGCTTTTAGGAGCTCTTTCTTATACCCAAACTTCAACACAACATCACCGAACTCCGTAATCGTATAGTCATCAACCGATAGAACGGTAGCCGGAACCCCGTATCGTGTGAATTTCTTTTGACCCTCCAAAACATCAATCGCAAATTGAATGACTTCTTTGTGGTAATCTTTCATAATCGTTCGTTTCCGAAGTCGATCATCAGAAATAGATGCATATTTTGGAATGGCTTTAGAATTGGTAACGGAAATCAACATACTTACGAAATCGAAGTTAGATGTACTGGGATTACCGTAGTAGCGCCCAACTTCAATTTCTGCAGCATACAGATGCTCACGAACATGCTGACGCTCAGGACGATCAAAACCTTCATACACAACTCGGTGTCTTTCTACCCATTCCTTAATGATTCCAGCACCAGTAAAGCAACGATGCAGACTTCGAATTATATCGGGATAGAGCTTTTCTCTGATATGCTTCTTAAGAGCGTCACCCTTTAATGTATAGAGGCCCATATCGTATGCTAAAATCTTCTCAGTCGAAAATAGATGATGGTAACTTCGAATCCCGAAGACTTTAAAGAGGCATTCAAACGAATATTCTGCAAGTTCATCCAGGAACTGCTCTTTTGTAATTCCCTTACAAAGAATGGGATAGGGAGTATGCTTCTGAATCTTACCATCGCCTCTCTCAAGAGTATATGGGAATACACGGACGATATATCTCAACTCAGAAGGTTCGTCGGGTAAAGGCTCTGGATAGTCTTGAAGGTCATACTCGAAGAAGAGAAGATCTGATCTCTGTTTGCAGATGGTATCTGGTACCGTATAAGAGAACTTACCCCCATCCATATAGGCCATCCGATACGCAGACAAGTCATTCCAGAAAATTTCATCGGGTGGTAACTCGAACCTTACCGTTACAATATGATTCGTAGAAATGGCACAACCGATAAATTTTGCGTGCTTGAACGTCTTAGGTTTAAATGGAGCATCTATCCAGGCTCCTGCCCAGGACGGATCCTGATACGCCATTTGTATAAAATCTTTCAGAGCTCTCGTTGCTTGAGATCTTGCATTGAAATACTTTGAAGTCTTCTCTTTGAATTTGGAAACGCTTTCGTTATCATCGTGATAGGGGCGAAAACGAAGATGGACCCTCACTATGGGAGTATCCATCTTTCGAGCGCTACTTTCGACGCTGAGAAATTTCCACCTCTCATCAAAACCATGCGCTTGCATGAGGAAAGACGTTGTATTGCTTGGCCGCGTCATCCACATGAATAGGCTCTCCAGCGTTTCAATCCTAGAAACATAAGACCATTCGCATTCAGACGCGTAGTCAAACCAGTTCTGTACGATATCGGTAAGCCATTCGTAGCGATCTTTTCGATATGGGCAAAATTTCAGAAATCGATCAAAATATGAATCACCAACATGGCCATCATCAGAACTGGTTTTCGTGCTCCACCAAATTCGAAGAATTCGATCAGCTGTATGCCATTGCGCCTTGTTAATCTGATCATAAAGTGCGTGAAGCGTAATGGACGCATCGTGTTCGATTACGACTCTCCTCTTTTCAATGGTATACTTCTGGAAGTCGAAACAGCAGATATCGAAGTAGTGCCGAAGGCGATTCTTATCTTGATTATCGACCGTCCAGTCCTTATGGCAGTGGTAAAATACGGGACAAAGTTCATCAAGTTCTAGGTCAAATGTATTGGAGTCATATTTCAATTTCGTCTCTCCAGCTTTCACTTGTTGATTTCGTGGAAAGCCGTTGCACTTATTTTTGGACTGTGCCATACGAGATCACCCTTTCTACTAATTTCTCTATAAAAATAATATCTGCTAGAAATCTGAGCCAAAATACGCAGAGAGTACCATAAAAGGTACTCTCTGCGTTCTCTCATAGATCGACGATATTGGTGAGATATTCCTTAGTGCTGGAAGGTCTCTGCACTTTCAAACCGAGAGACTCCATAATGGGTGCAATCAGTTTGACAGTAGAATTGACAACCTTCGAAGTGTCCATGATGTCTCTCAGCCAATCAGGCATAGGGATATTGGCATTCTTGGGCTTTGCAATGACATTGCAAGACATGGAAGCGATATTGGGATTTCGATTATTGATGATCTCTCGTTCAAATCTTGCATAGATCTCGGGATAATGCTCCTGTAGCCATTCTCTTCCCTTGGATGTATTGATGTTTCGGATTGGCACAATATCCACATCGGAGGGAAGCTCAATAGCATATTCGGGGCAGAGAGCATTCCAAAGCATAACGGCCTTGATACCAGAAATCCGGAGAGGAGCCGCATAGTGCTCAGGCGGGTTTACATTGGCCTGCTTGAAATACAGAGATTCGCCAGCTTCCATGGACCGTCTGATCTCTTGCTTCAATCCGCCAATCTCTACCATGATCTTTCTCAGATCAATATCATCAGGTGACAGAATCTCATCCATGCAGAGATCGGTATATAAGTCCTTGATATTCTCCTTGGTGGTGGACTTCTGCAGATCATAACCCTTAATTTCAGGCAAGCCTTTCCCATCATTGAGCAGTTTGCCTTCCTGGATCATCTGCAGATCGATATATCTCTTCTTCACTTCACCAAAGAGAATTCTCCAGAAGAAATACTCGTTCTTCATGGAGAGATACTGCGCCCACTTCTCCGAGACGTTGCAATTCCTTGCAAACATCTTCAAGTTTCGATCCACTACCGTGGTGAGGAAGATCGTGATGATGTTGGCGCAGATAAAGACCATCTCTTTGGGATCTTGCGTATACTGATTATCCAGAATCTCACTCCGAATCTGCTGAACCCAGCGATTCAATGCAATAAAGTTGGAATCGGTATCAATATAGAGCACTGCCTCTCTGGTACCATATGCCATCTTCCTCACAGAGTCGTAGACGGGATGATTATAGAAGACAAAGACATCATAGAAGTTCCAGAGATCGCTCACTTCTGCTCTTGCCTCTTCATCTTCAATCTTATCTAGAGAAGGAAGTTTTAACTCCGTGATTCTGGTCATGAAGAATTTGATCTTCTCTGAGATACAGGGAATTCGGTTGAACTCCAGGAAGTTATTCTTGTAATAGAGGAGAATCTTGATATCTTCAGACTGGCGATTAATCATGGCCATTAGATGTCTCTGCGTATTACCAGGGACCGTAAAAGCGCATTTCTTCATGAGGCGATCAAAGACTTCTTCAGAGGTTTTCTGAACCCCCAGAATACTGAAGTCCATCTTACCTTTATAGAGATCCTCATATTCTTTGACGATGATATTGAAATACTCATAGATCTCAGAAGAGGTAGAGAATTTGATATTATCGGCTAAGAAGTTCTCAAAACCGCAAGCAGCTGTACTGATAATCACTCGGCCCATACGGGTGATACTCTCGGCTAGGAAGAGATTATGCATGATAAACTTAGCATAGCCCAAAACGCCGTATAGAGAGTTCTGCAGGATCTTCGTATTCAGCTGCTTGATATCCCACTTCTGCCACTCTGCTGGATTTAAGACCTTATCGAACTTATCTCTGGTCTTCTTCTCTTCCTTTCTCTTATTCCGCTGACGAAGAATGAAATCTCTCAACGGGTTCTTCATCTGATCATGTTGACAGAAGAGAACGGACGCTCCACCAATGAGTAAATTCTGATCTTCCATACTCTCCGTCAGAGCTAAGAGATCAATCGTGGAGACTTTTCTCTTCTGGTTATTCACCACATAAACAGTGGGATTTCTCAATTCTTTGGCAATGAGACGATCGAGATACTCCTCCACTTTCACCATGGATATAGTATCTCCAAATCGTTCTCGCACTGCATTCATGGTATGCTCTTTCCAGCGATTTACCATTTTAGAAGTTCTCATAATTCAAACGTCACTCTCTTTCATCGAGAATCTGATAACTTCATCTTTGTAATGATATGTCGAAAGCCGGATAAAATGAAATCCTAGACTTGAAAGTCTAGGATTTCACGAGATTTACCAATACCAAATATCAACTGCGTCAAATTGGAAGCCACTGTCTTTCCAACACTGTAGACGCCCATTATAAGATCGAAATTGCATTCCAGTATTTATTTGACTGCCTTGATTACTATAGCATGTGATATAGTGAACGCTAGTATCAGAGCGATTTATAGCAATGAGAGGATTAGTTCCTGGATTTCCATATGTTGCTCCGGTCGATGTATTATGAAGCCTTCCTCTAACTTGAATAATTGCTGAATTCCAGTTAGATTCTACAGCATTAATAGTTTCCCATGCGTTTACGACAAACTTTGAAGTGAACGTAACTATTCGAAAACCATTATTAGAACTAGAGCTACTCGTTGTATTTAGCCCAATGCAATCTGCCAAATTTCGAAAATAAAAAGAAATGAGCCTTTGGCTCATTTCTTTTTTGGCTCCAGGACCCTCTCCCATCAGCACCAGCGAACCAGGTCATCATAATCGAATCACTGAAATGCCGCTGATCGAAAGAAAGTCACTGGAAAGAGAAACGTTCTACAGCCCTTACAGGGCTGAAATATATGTAAAAATTTGCTTTATTTGCAAATGTAAGTAGTAGAGTGCCCAGGATAATCATACACGGCAATGGTTTGAACTCCCTGTGGAAAATTCGCCTGATAGACAGCATCGGAGGTGGGGCCATTCTCAAGCACATACAGTGCGGCCTCATAGCTCTTATCATTGTAGGTGGTATTGGATCTGGTAGCAGGATACTGTCCCTCTCTCCAGATAACATCATGAACGGTGTCGCCCCAATTGGGTAAGACCACTCGATTCATGACAACACTTCCAATTGCCAGACAATGCTCCCAGGAGACCCAGGAGGAAGAACCACCCTCTGCATAAATGAGAGCGGCAAGCTGCTCTAAATCAGACTGCGTGTAATCATACCAGGGCGGATTGATTTCACAATCGATTTCTTGATAGGTTTTGTCATTATTGAAGTATGAGGTCGCTTCATGATCAGATCCCATATCTTCAATCTTGTAGTTGCGCTGGGCTTCATAGACTTCGCAAAGAGACAGATACATCTCCGCATTGGCTTCATCTTCTTCAATCATCTCGTAAGTATTGCTGATGAGAGCCTGATAGTCTACATCCGGATCATAGGAATCAACGACAACGCCCAGTCGAGTTGTCGTGATGGGATCCGGTTTGGTCTCTTCTATGGTAAGGTCTGTCGTAGCGACCTTTTCTTCAGGAGCCGCTTTATACTGAATGCTTTCGATGGGCTCTAATTCCATAGTGGCTGCAAGAGGCTCATGCTCATAGGTGGGCACTGGTTCCTCTACGATATCTTCAGCAGCCAGTGCAAAGACACAGAGAGCCAAAGAAGCGATAATAGCGGCTGTCACTACCAGGAAAACTTCACGTACAAATTCTTTCTTTTCATTCCGGGTCCGGTGGTTGCACTCTTTCGCAATAGCCGGATGCCTAATATCAATATAGGCCACTTTCTGTACGCGTTTTCCTACATAACCACGATTAGCCATTGTAAATAATCCTCCTTATGTTTACGGCTATCTCTAGAAGGGTTGAGATAACCGCCATGTGGCTTTTCTATTCAGTTTTCAAGCCATATGTCTTATACGAATCAACCAACCTTTCCGCCAGGATCATAAAATATTTCAGCTTTCTAAGATGGCAGAGCTGATATCAATCAAATCCTCCTAACTACCTGGCCTTATTCTAATACTAGGACATGATATGCGTGTGTCCAGGAATTTCGTTCTCAATTGACATGAATGTAACTGTCAAATTCTACGAACTTGTGAGGTTCGTTCTCAATCCATTAAGAAAGGAATGACTTATAAAATCATGGATCATATGAATATCCGTAAGGCGATGGAATCGACAGATTCTGCGTCTTTGATTACGCCTGTTCCCAAGATCGATCCCTCTATCGTGCCCATCAGCGATTTTTCTTCTCAAATGTCTGAGAAGGATAAGTCTCAAATCTTTCTCTTCCTGATGAAGAAGCAGTTAGGAGTTGCTCGTTTTCATGAGTTGATCAACGACTGTGCTCAGGAACTGGAAGTCTATGGCCTCATTGAGAATGCAGAAGAGGTGAAAGCGGCCTGTAATGCCATTGCTATGGCTCATAAGACGGAGAAATGCTCTCGCCCCATCATGGCCATTGCCATGAAGATTGCGGCTCATGATAACTCTGAGCTCAGTAAGAAGTACATGGAGATTGAAGAAGAGGAACATCGCATTCTCAATGAGATCTCTGAGAAGTATAATGATACGGCTCGGAAAGTCTATGCCGATCTGCTCAATGAGTTTACCAGAAAGGCCATGATGATGACTGGTCCTTATGCCAAACATATCCAGGCCATCATTGCCAAGGCTCGCGAGCTCAACTAATTCGTAACCGGCATCTTTTCTTCCTTCCGTGTCGGTGTGGACAGCTTTCTTTCCCTCGTTTCAGGCTTCAGTAATCGTAAGCCACACTCTCCTTGAGATGAAACCCACCTTTGCCTTCCCTGAGGCAAAGGTGGGTTTCAAAGCCGTTAAATGGCCACTTCAATATTGTATTTGGAATCGTCGCATTTATACCCAATGAGGTTGACACTCTGCTTGGTCATTTCTGCAAAAGGTACATCCTCAATGATGACAGTGGGAGCTTTTACGGTATCTCCCCGAATGGCTCTTTCATGATACCGATCGATCATATCCTGAGCGATGGGAATGTGCCGATCATACACATGGCAATCAGCGATGACGTGCATCAATACACCAGGAGTCATACCCACTTCCTTGGCAATACACATCAGCAGCAGAGAATACTGCACGACGTTCCAGTTGTTTGCCGTGATCATGTCCTGGGAGCGCTGATTCAGAATGGCGTTCAGAATCATTTCACCAGACTTTGTATCTCTCGTGACGTTGTAAGTCATAGAGTATGCGCAGGGGCGCAGTCCCATCTCAGAGAGATCCTGGAAATTGTAGGTGGAAGTCATGATAGAACGAGACATGGGATCATGCTTCAGATCATAAATGACTTTCTCCATCTGATCGAAGTCTCCCTGAGGATAATGGGACTTCTGAGCGATTTGGTAGCCATAGGCTTTGCCAATGGTACCGTCACCCACATCCCAGGAATCCCAGATATGGGAGCCCAGTTCTTTGATGACATTGGATTTCTTCTGATAAATCCAGAGAATTTCTTCGAAAGCACTTCTCCAGAAGCACTTTCTCAGCGTGATGATAGGAAATTCTGTTCGAAGATCATAGCGATGCACAACGCCGAAGATCTTCTTGGTATGGGCGGGAGTTCCATCTGCCCAATGAGGGCGAACGTTCATACCCTCATCAGAGTATGGGGATTTTAAGATAGCTTCCAGGTCTTGCACCAGCAACCAGTCTGCTCGAGTCATAAGTCATATCATCCTTTCGGTTTAAAGATCAACTGCCACTTTGTATCAGCGGTAGTTGATCTATAATATGGTAATTTAATCAAATACGAAGAAAGTTAAACTACATGTGATCATGGGAGAAGCAGTGATTGAAACCTTTCCAGAAGTCGTGGTGTTGAAGGTCATCTTGTAATCAGTGTAACTTGAGCTATTTTCGATATCAACGACAGCTACTTCTACTGAATTGAGATTGGGTGTTAAAATGGGTAGATGTGTAAATTGATATATTAGATTATTTGATCCCATATTAAAAGAATTTGCATACACAATGCAAATTCTCCAAGAAGTCGTGCCCAAATCAATTTGAGATTGTGAAGATGAAAACGTTGTCAAATCCGTACCGACAATGTGACTTGCTTGTGAAAACAAAGATATTGCAGATGATAACTGATTAAATTGAGGAACGAAAAAAGCATCCATAAAAGAAAAATGATTCAGAAAGATGTCTACAAGACCTTACAGGTCTTAAAAATCGAGCATAGCGTTACGCTATGCTCGATTCAACGTTTTTCTTAGTCTTCAGATCCCACGATAGTTATACCATACTTCTGGGCCACTTCATGCTCAATCCGACAACCACGTGCAGCGCTCCATCCTTTTGCGAAGTATGCAACATCGGCTTCAGAGAGAAGCTGAATGGATTTGCCAAGCATCCAAACTGCCTCGATAGAATCTTTCGGAGCACTCTCGGGAATGAAACTGTCGATGACTTCGATTTCATCCTGAATCAGTTCCTTCCCCTCCATGATGATCTTCTCGCGCTCTGCGAGAATCTCTGCATCGGTCTTACCCTTCATGGGCTGACTAATAAAGACTTTTACCATAGAAATCTTCCTTTCCAAAATAATGGTTTAAAATCTAACTACCTGGGTGTTTCCTAGGTAGTTAGATAGCAATTTATTGATAAATTTCAAAAATTGTAATATGTAATGAGTTAGGCATCGAGCTGACCGATCCACTAAAAACACAGCGGTACGCTAAAGATGATATCCATATAAACTCGATTTCGGACGAAGTCATACCACCAGATGACCCGCCTAGAATATTTGTATTAGATGGGGACATTAAAATGCCACTCAAAGATAAGGTCGCGCCGCCAATCCCAAACGCTGTTACAAAAATTGCATTTGGGACGTATGAGAATGTCCCATTGTAAGTACGACTATTAATGGTCTTATCAATAATAAGTCGTAAGACAAATTGATTATCATTCAAAACCTGTGCATTGGCGTTAGAAGTGCCAACAATACTATCCATTTTCAAAGGCTGGCGGCAACCGCTTCGCTTGTTGCCAGCCTGCTCAAAATTGTGAGATTTTTGCGAATTCTACAAGCCTTACAGGCTTGAAATAAACGCCAGAGATGACGTGTACACGTCATCTCTGGCGTTAAAATCACATACGTGCATCGTAGCAAATGGTTTTAATTCCATACTCGATAGCCGCGGTATGCTCAATTTTGCATCCTCTTGCTTGATCCCATCCTCTAACGAAAAAGGCCGCATCTGCAGTCGCAAGAAGCATCAGCGATCTTCCAAGGTCATATAAGGCCTCATTCGTGTTACTAGGAGCAGAATCCTCAAAATAGCTATCGATTACTTCAATATCATCGGTACAAAGCTCGTCTTTGGCTTTTAGAATAGCTTCTTCCCGCTCTGCTTTAATTTCAGCGCTACTCTTTCCTCTCATTGGCTGACTAATAAAAAGTTTAATCATGATTGGCCTCCTTATAAAAATAAATTCGACTACCTAGATGTCTCCTAGGTAGTCGAATTAAAGCATATCAGTCTATAACATAAACGACGCAGCTTAAAGTAAAATTAGTGTAGCCAGTTACTACAAAAAGATGCGTATCGTCCATATAAAAATAAAAATTATTTATGGTAGTCACGCCACCAGTACTTAAATACATGGAAAGTTGCGACCGTTGCATGCCTGATGAAATTATTGCCGGTAGAGCGATTGAACTATTAAACTCATATGGATGGAATGAAGATCCAATGACCTGAAATATGCCATAATTAACATTTCCAATTTCTGTTGATACCTCTTGGTTTGCGGTTGGCATCGAAATATTAAGTCTTAAAATTTCTTTGGCCTCATAGAAATATTGTGTCCATTGTGTTTTATACGATGCATTAGTGATGGTAAATGCTTCTGCCATGAGTCACAAAGGCTGGCGGCAACCGCTTCGCTTGTTGCCAGCCCGGCCAAAAACAGTGAGATTTTTCGCGAGTTCTACAAGCCTTACAGGCTTGAAATAAATCACCCATGACGGCATTTTATGCCGTCATGGGTGATAATACTTCGGTGCAACTATCTTCGCGTCATGTAAAGATAATAAAAGCTAAGTTTAGTGTTGGAGCACTTGCATTTAAATACCAGCTCTGCTTAGATTCAAATACAATTTCGTGATCGGTTGAGTGGATTTTAATAGATCCGGATCCTGAAGCAGTCGTTCCTGGCCTCTCCACTATGGTTAGATACATATTTTGCACATTTGGGACAATAACCGGGACAGAATATATTACAAGTGCTGGTGCTGAATTAATGTATCCATTTAGATATAGTCCACACAAACGAAAATTCCCAATATCAATAGTTTTTGGCAGTGAGCTTGTTTGTATCGACTCGTTTTGAATTATATCAGCTGATAAAATCAATTGGGTTGTATTTGGATCATGAAAAGTAGGAGAGAAAATAGCTTCCATTATCCACAAGGGCCCACGACGCTTCGCTTGTTGTGGGCCCTGCCAAAAATTTTGAGTTTCGCGATTTCTACAAGCCTTACAGGCTTGGAATAACACCGAGATTTGGCATGTACATGCCAAATCTCGGTGTAAAATCGGGATCTTAAAAAATACTTTACGTGCTGCTACCGTCAATTATAGATTATGACTACGAACCATATAGATTCGCGATTTTAATCTTCCCCGCGTAGCCTAGGAGAATAACCTGTTTTTCCAGAAATAATATCATATCCAAACTGAAGAAGATTTCTGGCAGCATTAATATCCCTATCAATTCGTAAATCACATTCTTTACAATGATAATTACGCGTTGATGGACGAAGGCGTTCTCTTCCAATTCGAATATGGCCGCATCTTGAGCAGCGTTGAGTTGATGGGAAATATTTCGGAACTTCTATAAAAATAATGGAATTTTGCGTGCATTTCCATTTAAGAAATACACGGATAAAGCCAAACGATGATCTTTCGATGTTTCTATGAAGGCTAGTAGACGAGCGTTCCGAAGTCCTCATGTCATATGTATCTAATTCTTCAACGCTTATAAACCCTGGCTTGGATCTCGCCAAAGCACTGCAAAATTTCTTAAGAATGTCAAGACGGGCATTAGCTGCGTATTCGGTATATTTAAGGCTTTTTCTACGAAGTTTCTTAATAGAATTCGATGAATACGCTTTCGCTAATGCTTTCTTTGGAATTTTCTTCTTCGGCGTAGAAGGATTAAATCCCATCGCGTATAGATTCCAATTAGCTTTTCGATCTATAATAGATGAAATTCTAGCCATTTGATCATGCGCATATTTAATCTTTCCAGATAATAATGGATTTGATTCTCCATTAAATAATAAAGGGCTGTCTTTATCTGGAAATCCTCCAAATGCAATAGTTGCAAGGTTCTTTATCCCCAAGTCAATTCCAATTGGGATAGAAAAGTTATTGAATTCTTTTGGCGGCATGGGGTCATCAATCATAATTCGAAGAACTACATACCATCTATCGCTGTTGCGCTTATAATAAATACGGCCAGAAGTAACATTTTTAATGTCTTGATCTGTTAAATACTCCTTTTCTCGTAATTTAATACTATGCATGCATGGTATCCAAAGATGGTTGTTTGGAAGTTTACGAACGCCTTGCTTTACAAAGAAAAAGCTATTAATTGGATTCTTTTTCCGACTCCGATACTTTATATAGCCAATACCTTTCGACTTCCCAACCTTAAGCATTGTGCTAAAGCACCGATCGATCATATCACGACGGGATTTACTATCAAGCTCCCTATAATATGGCTTACTTTCTGCAATTAATGGATAATTTTCTGCTTCAAATTTATAGTTATTAATCCACCCTTCTCGATCATAAAGTGACATTAATTCGACTTCTACAAAATCATTCCATAACGAGTGAAGCAAATAGAGCTTTCGTAAAGCATACTCTTTCTGCGATTTTGTTAATCGAATTTCGATCTTTTTCATAACATACATTATTTTCACCTCCTAATACTGTAAAATTAACATGGATACGATGCCGTATCCATGTTAATTTTGCGTAAAATTTTAAAAATAAGCGATGTGCTCATAGTCCAAGGCACAAGTTTCATCGAGTTCTTTCAGCAAATCTCTCTTTTTGTTAGCGGAATCGGCCCAATCATCAATGCGAAGTTCGATACTACCAACGCCAAGATCGAGATTCTGAACTCTCTTGAGCTTCTGATAGAAATACTCTTCCAGATCATACTGACAGAGCTCCACAAAGGTAGAGAAGCACGTGGGAGGAATGGTAGAAAGACTTGGATCATGATCCATAGCTAGTTCCACTTCATAATCGCCACCACTCCAGCCATTGTAGAGAATCAGAATATCGGGTGGTCTGAAATCCCAAGTAAGAGCATGAGTCATCTGTCGAGCCATTGCTCCAACAGCCTGGATGGAAGCCAATCCCATCATGATAGAAGCGGGATCTCCGATCATTCCCTGAGGGACGTACAGATCATTGTAACCATTGGGCTTCTGAATCTGCACATTAGGAATGGCTAAGATGGTATGCTCCTGATAATAATGCTTGGGAATTTGATAGACCTGAGAATAGGAATTGGTGTGATTGGTAGGAACGCCGACATAGGGTTTACAAACTCTCTCGGCATTACCAATCAGAAAAGAAGCAATATAGGGATATCTCTGTGAGAATTCTTTCAAAGCAGAGTGCTGAAGGCGCCACATGAGCTCCTGGTCAGTCACGGGCTTAGGAAGATCTCTAATACCCATATTCTGCTTGCAAAGTGTCAAAATTTCCGATAAAGATTGATACATGAAATCACCCTCAATCAGACAAAAGCTTTCAAGATTAAGGCTTTGTCTGATTTAAGAGAGAATCGCTATAATTCCGCTCATTTCAAATTTGTTAGTCGCCATGCTTGCATTCGTGCATTGCAATGTTATTGTAGAAGCTGTTGATGATATCGTCGTTGTCGTGGGAGCGTAGTTGCTAGTTGGATTTGCCTGTAACCAAAAATATTGAGATGATTGATTAGGAATTACTGCGATCGGAAAATTACTTCGAGAATATACTGTATTGGTTGGATATACCAATGCTTCAATAAATACCAAAGCAGATGAAAACGTTCCAACAGAGGTGGTTGATGTTAGAACATAATTTGGTGCCGCGCTCGCCATAGCTGCAGTAAATGAATATAAGCGCTCTGCTGAAATTAGAGCCGATGCTAATGTTTGGTCTTGCGAATGTGATAACCCAATAACTTCAGCCACAAAATACAAAGGCTGGCGGCAACCGCTTCGCTTGTTGCCAGCCCGCTCAAAATTGTGAGATTTTTGCGAATCCTACAAGCCTTACAGGCTTGAAATAACACCGAGATTTGGCATGGATATGCCAAATCTCGGTGTAATACGAGTTTAGCTCATGATAAATAAGGTACCAGAGCAATATAAAGCATTTCGCCAACTAATTGATGGTGTCGATTTCATTTGATAGTTTACCAAAATCGACGAACTCGTTCCTGATATATAAAAGTTACTTAATTGGGATACCGAGGCATTCGAACTTTCAATAGATCTATCCAATTGCGCCCACATTGGTATGATAAGTTGAGTAGTTGCCGGTGTGACGGGATGAATAAAATTTAACCCGTAATAATTGGTTTGGGGCGCGGATGTTCCGATAGTTGCCCCAAGAAAGAAGCCATCGATCATAATATAAGCGAGATTAAATGATGTAGAATAAATGGGATGTGTATATGGTGTGTTTATAGCTGGTATTGGATCAACACTTACAGCAAATGGGACAATTTCTTTCGCCTGAGCTGCTGTATTTATCATCTGCTGATCTTGCTGCCATGTTACAGTAAAAGCATCGGCCATATGAGCACAAAGGCCGGCAGCGCTTCGCTTGTTGCCGGCCTGTCCGAAATGGTGAGATTTTCGCGAGTTCTACAAGCCTTACAGGCTTGAAAAAAGAACGAAGCGAAATGTTATTGTGGCATGCCACAATAACATTTCGCTTCGTTCGTTTTTACTCCATAATCAATAAATGGCCGATAAAAGTAATATTAATCGTTGATCCTACAGTACAATTTGCATTGATCGATGTATTATTGCAATTTATTCTAAAAGGATTATTAATTCCCAACTTAAACGGTGCATATCCGCCATATGAGTTTATACCAAATAAACTCAATATCAAATTACTGGTTTGCGGCGTTAGAAGATGTAAATAGTTCAGTCCAAATCGATCATACGAAGTATTATTAGGATTATCGACGTTTGCATATTCAATCACAAGATACGCAATAGACCAAGCACCGAGCCATAGTTGCTCGGCCAATGGTGAAGCTGGATATACCAGTTTCTCTATATTTACCGGAACAATCTGCTTTGCGTTCAGAGCCACACTATTCAATGCACTATCTTGGGGCCATGTTACAGTAACAGCTTCGGCCATATAAAAAGAAAAACCTTGCAAAGGCGCGCGACGCTTCGCTTGTTGCGTGCCCTGCCTAGAAAATTTCGTCGAGTCTACAAGTCCTTACAGGACTTGAGAAATCACCGGAGAAGACATGTACATGTCTTCTCCGGTGATATTTTAGCTTCGTTTCCTAGGTAATTTGTAAAGCCGCTACCAAAGTATCGATCTTGATTCCCACCGTATTGATCGGAGTCATGATCTCCTCTGAGATGATATAATGATACCGACCATCCGCCGTATCAATCTCAGGATCCTGAACTCGGTAGATCGAATATCGATTCTCTTTATTCAAGGTAGGCAGCAGTTCTTTGGTTACAACGACATGGTCTCCCTCTGCTGTGACAAAATCAGTCAGTCCCACTTCAATCAGTTCCTTGATGGTCTCTTGAGGGATTGGCGTAACAGATTGATGTACTCTCAAAGCATAGTGGTAGAGATACTGATAGCATGGATCATAGATCGATCTCTCTGCAGCCTGGGTGTAGTTTTCTTCTCCCACCTTCTGTCGATTGGGCAGTTGAAGGAAGGGCAAAACCAGTTCCTCTTTGGCAGAGGTGGTGTCCTCTCTCAAAATGAGATTCAGTGCCACTCTCTCGCCATCTCGCTCGCCCATCACGACCATGGGCTCGAGTTTGCTCTTTCGAAACGATTTTGTCTTACTGGTGAACTCCAGAGGCTTGACAATCAGGCCTCTCCAAGCAGAGATATCGTACTCATACTTCTGCTTCTCATTCACGTAGGGATAGATGTGGATCAATCTCTCTGCATAATCCAGAGACGATTTCCCCACATAGAGATATTCTCCTGGATGTTCCGGATTCCTCGGATCGATGTAGTAGGGAGGAACCATAGTACGCATCATGGGAGAGAGCTCCGCCATGGGATTGGTATCCACATAGTAGAGGTCAAAGAGTTTGGATGCGATCGTATTGAGCTTTTTGAATGTGGCGAATTGATTGATGATGAAATCTTCGCGACTGGAAAGCTCAGTTGCCTTGGGCACTCGAGCCATGCTTTGCAGCCTTCCTTTCTTTCTCTTTCTGATTGACCTTCTTACGCATCTCCTTGAAGAGAGCGGGATCATACAGATTGAACTGCTTCAGTCGCACAATCAGAGCTGTCGTATTGATTTCCAGCATCAGAGAGATCACATGGCCCAGATCATAGTAGAACCGATGCAGAGCCTCTTCCGGTAAGAAACCAGGGTCCGCCTGGATCATCTGGAAGATCTTTGCATAGCTCTTCTGACGCAGAATGGGAAGAGCCGGACTCGGCTTTGTGATGAAATCCAGTTCCTCATGGAATTTCATCATGTTGCTGTAGAGCGCTTTCATCTCATCCTCGAGATGGATACTGGAGAGATTTTCAATGTCCTCTTCGGAGAGAGCTTTCAGAGTTCCATCACTCTGCTCTTTCTCTTCTTTTTCCTCGGGAATTTCAAGGTTCAAATCCTTTTCATCAGCCATTTTCGTATTCCACCTTTCTTCGTATTAAATCTTCGTAATAAGCTCGATCTTTGATCAGACGCTGATGTTCTTGATCATAACGTAGATACGTTGAGCAATCTTTCTCAAAGAGGGCCATTGCCAGATCAATTTCATCTCGTGTCTTCCATTCTCGATGAGCGACCAGGCAGACAAAACGGTCAAAGATTCTGTATTTGAAGGTCTCGGCTCGAAGCATTCCATGGACAGCAAAGAGCCGATCGATCATCTTACTAAGACCCTCAATGATGTACTGATAGTCCTCTACGGTGAGAGGTGCAATCTGCAGTTCCTGTTCCATTATTCAAAATCACCAATCCGATCTTCAATATGGTCCAAAATCTGATCAGTGGTGGGGAGATTCAGATAGATCTCACCAATGGCCCACCAATGATGTCCCACATAGGCCTCCATGAAGAAGTCGTTGGAGTTGCACCGGTAGTCGTGCTTTTCAGAGTTATCAATGAACTTGATATACTCATACTTGGGAATCTCAATCTTATCCCGGAAGAAGATCTTAGCAACGAAGGTTCTGGGAGACAGATTGCAGATCAGCATGATGGATGGATATAGGGACGTCAGATCCATATCAATTACGAAGTTGTGAATATGGGTCATGGCTCTACCCAGCAATTTAAAACCAGACGAGACCTGTCTCCTTGGCTCTGCCACATAAGCGCCATCGTAGGCTTTTTGCCTTCTCCGAGCGCCAGGAGCTGCCGCTGCTGCAATGCCCGCTTCATTCTTTGGTTTCACAAATCGATCGTGCTTGATTCGGGTCCGAGACATGTGGTTGATCTCAGGATTTCGAATCACATCCAATCGATTCTGATATTTCTGACGGCGTTCTTGCGCCGCTTGATCGAAAGCTTGTTGATTCTTACTCATCGTATCCACCTTCATCTTCATCCATATCGGAGTCACTCAGAGCCATATCGTACATATCAAAGTCGTCGGGATCAAACTGGGACATATCCTCCAGAATCTGATCCGAGGAGATATTGGCAGCGGCCATCTCCGGAATATATTGCTTCCAGTCGAAGGGCGCTTCCGTTCGGTTGGCATTAGTGCCAATCACATATCCCTCCGTCAAGAAATACTTGGTGAGAGACTGCGTCAGCATGGTGGTGGAGACAAATGCCTCAGGAATGAGCATGGCATTCTCATAGCATCTATCATACACCGTATCAATATCTTTTGTCTTCAGTCCAATGCCCATCTGCAGCAGAACGTCTTTGATATTATACATATAGAACTTCCAGAGGTTCTTGTACATGAAGGTGCGGATATTGCCCTCTTCTTCATAGTTGATCTTGGTATCCTTGAGCTCTTTTTTGCCGATGGCATTCAGCTTCATGGATGCCTGTTTTCCTTTACCGGATCGGACACCAGCATACATCCACATCTGACAAATCATCAGTGGCTTGATGGAAACCACACAGCGATGGTTTCTCTTATGGACCTGAATGTTATCATCTTCTTCAAAGAAGCACGTTTTATATTTGAATTCGGGATCACATATGATGGATTCAGGTTCATATCCAAGGCTCAGAGGACGCTCAATCATATTTCTGATATCGTATGGTGCATTCCATGCCATCAGATAATCGATGTTGCTAGAGCGCACCAGCTGCCAAAAGAGCATATGGAGTTTAATCTCCTCATCAACCAGAATGAAGTGATAGTCCATCTCACCATAGGTCTCATCAAAGTTCTCATGGCACTCTTTGATGAAATCATCCATGTGGTTCTTGAGATACTCCACTTGCTCATAGAAGTGCTCTTTGGCTTTGGCAACCTCATTGAAGTGAGGATTATTCTCAGCCAATACCGGCAAGTTGTCTTTGGCCAAACCAATGGTATATACTTGCTTTTGATCCTGAAGAATCAGAGTGACTGCACAGGTGGGAGCTTCACCAGGAGAGGCAAAGCCGTCAATCTGTACCACATCTGACTCAATATCGAAATAGGCCGAGGAGATCCTCTTGATTTCATCATTGCCATATTCCAGGATAAACTGCACCCAGTAATAGTGCTCGATGGAGGTGTCATAGCCAAAGATCAGAGGAGAATGAATGACATCTCCGGGCTCACAGCCAAGGATCCGAGCCAGCTCTTTATCTCTATAATGATAAGAGATGACGACTCGATCCAGCTTATCAATCTCCTCATAGGGCTCCATCACGGTAGCGGTATTCCAATACTGTCTCTTGAGAATATAGACTTCGTATTTGGGATGATCGATTGTTTGCACATGAAGTTTTCCGGTCTCCATGTCTTTAAAAGTGATAGCAATGGCATCACGAGCACCCAATTCAAAGGTATCGTACGAAACGATATGAATGGGCATAAGGTGCTTGCCATTCCACTTTGGGTCTAAGAATTTCAATTATATTTCCTCCTTCCAGAGTTAATGTCCAGTTTGGACCGAAATAACTCAATAGATGCCGGGATTTAACGCGTTTCACAACCCCTTAAGCATCACATCATTATGATATATTCAGAAGCATTTTTCTAGGGAAGGAGAATTCGTTGTGAAAATCCCTCAAAAGCCTACCCCCGCTATCCCCGATAAAACGAAAGAGAAAGCAGAATCCAAGTTTGGAAATATGCTGGCTCAATTCGTGGGGACGGGAGATCGTCTGTCTGGTTTTTCCTCAGAGAGCTTCAGCGTTACTCCCGCTACTAGACTCTCTCAGGAAAAGAAGACAGAAGTTACCAAAAGGAAGAAAGATACGAAGTTTGACGATGATCTCGAAGGTGGATTGAACCTCGACGAACTGGATGATATCCTCGCCAGTAAAGATGAAGATGATGACTATGATTCCGCTTTTGATGATCTGATTGAAAATGCCTTCATTGAAGATGAGGATGTAACACTGCGGAATAGTCTCATTGCCATGGGACGTCGTCATGCGATCAAGAGCTTAGAGGACGATCCTGATACCTCTGAGATCTCTCGAGCGTTCGTTCGTCAAGAGCAAGCGGTGGAAGATTTGATCTCTGAAATCAATAAGGATACGGTTGCTATCAACCGTGATATTGAGATGATGAGATCTCTTCGTACCAAAAACTACAAGTCCATGGCAGATCTGATCTCCGCTCGTGTGTCCTTCGCCAATGTCAAACTCTCGGCCATCAAAGAGCTGAATTCAATTCAGAAGACTAAGTTTGAGCTGAAGGCCAAGATGAAGAAATCCGATGATGAAAGTGCCGAAGGTGGACTTGGTGCAACACAGACCATTCAGAAGCTCTTCTCCATTGGTAGACAGAATCTGGTTGGAGCTGTTGACGACGATGTCCTTACTACCGATACGGGCGATGATGACTATAACGCCAATGCAGCAATCACTACCATTCATGAAGAATCGGCTCTGCCTCCCGCTGTGACAGATGGAGACAAGTTTATCGCTCATGAAGATGAAGGAGTGGAGTATGTCCTTGATATTGATTCGGGGACTGATGATAAGCAGATCTACGCTGTCAATAAGTATGGAGATGTAATCTCTGATTATCCGCTTCCTTCCAATCCCGACCAGTTGAATTTCCAGATCAATGAACTGGCGGGGGAAGCGACAGATCAGCTTCAGCGGAGATATCGCCTTCGTCGAGATGGTGAAGATGTCAACCCAGAGAGCTTTAGAGCTGGTAGTAACGAAACCTGACAAAAAGAAAGGAACCCATATGGGTTCCTTTCTTTTCAGGCCTCAGATGGCCGCTGCAGCAGCATCCAGGTCAACGGTTTCCTTGGCTTCAGCCTTTTCGGCTTTCTTGGCTTCCTTCTCGGCCTTGCGGGCCTCCTTCGCCGCAACCTTTTCAGCCTTGGCCTCGGCCTTCAGATCAGCCTTTTCAGACTTGATCTGTAGACCCAGGTCCTTTGCAACCGCCTTATTGGTCGCCTTGGTTGCCCTGAGATCTGCCTTCTCCATCTTGGCCACCTCGATGACCTTGGAGATGTTTTTGGCAGTCATCCGTCCAGTGCGGAGCAGCTCGTGGAATTCACGTTCCACGACTTTCTTCGCGGTCCGGTAGCCGAAGAGGCCGGACAGGCACAGCAGCCGATACAGAGCATCGGGGACCATTGCTACATCGTTGGAGTCGTCATAGAGAGACTCCTTCAGATTGGCCGCAACGGCCACAACATCCACGTCCCCGAAGACGTCAGTGACTTCGTCGACGTTGCCAGCGGCCAGCAGCGCATTGGCAATCCAAGCGCGCTGTTCCATATTGGAGATGCGGAGGAACTTCTTCCCGACCAGGAAGTAGTTCTTGTCTCCTCCGTTCGCATTGATGTAGGCGGGATTCGCCGACTCCATGAACTGGATCATGGAGCTGGTGCCACTGACGCCAGGGACTTTCTTCTCGGGCATCAGGAAGATCTTGTGAGCGAACTTGCTGTTGGAGTAACCGGCAACGGAGACTTCGTAATCGATGTAAAGTTTCATAATGATTTCCTTTCCGCGCCTATTGCGCAATCAAATTTTTGGTTTGCGATTTTTGGATCCCTATAAATTAGGGTGGCTAAAGGGTTAGAAATTGATGATGCGTGCGTTGGGCTCGCAGCTTTCGTCCTCATCTTCGGCCTCATCTCCGATGCCGAGGATGCCGTCACTCATGTGATCGGCGCCATCAAGTGTGGTAACGAGTGCACACGCTGTGGTTGCCGCACCGAGCAGCAGGGCACCGAGTCCAGCTTTGCGGGTTTCTTTCTGCTTTACCAACGCAGCGCCAGCGAGAGTTCCGGCAATGCCAAAACAGCCAGCGGCCGCGCCCGTCCAATTATGAGCGATGCCGGTCAGGATATTCTTCGTGGACTTTTTCATAGTGGACTTCCTTTCTTGAAGACGATTAAATGTTAAATTTGGAAAGTCGGATTTCCTTCTCTTCTTTCCTTTTGTCTTCATGTAAATAATATACGATGAGAAATGCGGCAAAATACGGGAAATTACGGTGTTTCAGTTGGGCAATACTTTACCTTTCCTCTGTAAGCGCTACCCAATCAATCACCTTTCCACCATCATCGACTGGGATATAAAGATACTGAATTTCTTGCGCCATAAGACTTCCTCCTTTGTAAATTCTCCATATAAATAATATCTATCCCAATCACAGGTCATTTCGGCGCACAAGTCCTTAATCTGAATGATTTCACAGCGTTCAGATGACAGCAGATGACGATGTTTAAGGAATATCAAACTCTTTAAATCCTATCAAGATAGGAGGTTAACTATGGCCGTACGTAAATCCTCTCTCGTGATGACTTCCAATGAAGAGAGAATTGCAATGGCAAATGCAGCAGTCGCTGCATCGAGTGAGACTTCTACTCCCGATTACCATCTTCCATGGACTGGCCCCGTTGTGGAGGAAACCCTTCGCAAGATGATGGACTTTGATCCGTCTACGGCTGGTGGCGTGATTGTCCTGAAATCCACTGCAGAAGCTCCTGCAAATCTGGACACTGTCCTGGATCCTGGTAGTTATATTGCCAACTATGTGACAGCAACGGGTTTGCCCGAAGATGCGCAGGGAGTCACTCCCATTGCCATGACGGTTTTCTCCAAGGATGGCATTCTCTATCAGGTGATTGATGCCCTGGGTAACAAGTGGGCCCGTTTTTCCAAAGACGATGGAACGACGTGGTCCGTTTGGTCTCCCAAGTCCACCAACTCTGGTGAGATCGATACCTCTGGAGATGGTTCCACTCCGCAGGAAGATCCCATGAAGGACATCACCAATCAGGTGAATATCTTCAAGACCAAAGGTGTAACAGTCGGAACGACTGAGCAGGCAACTGCCATGCTTGCTGGTAAATACGACTGGGATACTGGCGATATTGTCGACGAAGAAACACCTTAAAGTGACAAAAAGAAAGATTGACCATATTCGGTCAATCTTTCTTTTACCCGCCTTAATAGCGGTGCCTGGTTTGATTCCTTCGAGCAGCTTTGCGCTCTCGCTCCTGGTACTTATACCGAGAGATCTCCTTTACCAGAGCTTTCTCTCTTGCCGTCATCTCCTTGGTCGTGCCATAGATATGCTCTTTAGCACGATTCAGAGAGGCTGCTGCAAAGAGTTTCGCCTGCTCCATCGGAAACTTCGCAATGGTATCAGCGAGTTTCTCCGGATAGATGATACGGTCGTGAGACGCTCTCAGAAGAGGTCCATCTACCTCATGCAACAGTTCTGCCACCTGAAGGCTATATGCCTCTGCAATGGAATCTGTCAGAGGATTCACTTCCTTATAAAGGCGAATCCAGAGAGATTCTCTGGTTAGAGCATTGGGATCCAGTACCAGGACAAAGGGATCTACCTTCATCACGATTGCAGATTTATTGGGATCTTTCTTCTTCATGATGAAGGTATACCATGGCTGATTATTCTCATTTCGCTGAGAGAAGACAAAGTTCTCTACCATGAAAATCGAGTCCTCCTCTCATTATACTTAGACTTTCATAGTAGTTGTGAGAGGATTTTCATCAACCACATCGTCCCCTGTCAGGATAATGTTGACGTTGAAGCCATCAAAGCTATTATTGTGGGAGACAATGAATACTTGCTCTGCATTGATGGCGTGAATTTGCTTGAAGAGGATTGCAATGAAGCGATTCCGAGCAAGTCTGTCCAGTGGTGCATCAACCTCATCGAGGAGCATGATGTTGTACTTGAAGGCTCTCTGCCGAATGAGGGCGAAAGAGAGTGCGAGAGAAATGATCGCTCGCTCACCCTGACTGGACTTGATGATGTCGTCGATAAACGCACCATTCCGGGTGTATGGTATATTGAATTCATTTCCATCCTCCGGGATATCAAATCGGACGATCTCAATGCTGTCGTCAAAGACATCGGCAATGAGATCATTGATAATATCCTTACATTCATCCAGAAAGAGTCGAACGAATACCAGAGGAATTCCCTTCTTCGAAGAGACAGCCTCCAGCATATCTCGATAGAGCTCTTGTCTCTGCACAATATCCTCATACTGAGCTTTGGAAGATTTGATCTCGCTGAGCATCCGATTGAGTGTTTCACAAGTCGAGGCATGAAGTTGATATTCGCTCTTCAGATGAGAATGAGTGATTTTAAGCTCAGCAATCTCCGAGGAATATTCTTGAATCTTTTTCAAATTCGCCTCTAATTGCTCCAGAGCTGTGCAATCGGTCTCGGCCTGTGACGAAAGCATTTGTACTTCCGTCTTGAGATTCTCATAGGAAGAGACGCGAACCGCTTTCTTTTTGAGTTTCTCAGCCAATTCCTCATCGGCTTTCTGATCTGCTTCAATGGTTTCCATCTGCTGGACCATTTGATTCAATTGAGTTGAGGCAACCCGGTGTTCCTGGCGCAGCTGATCCGCACTAGAGAGTTCATACTGAGTGAGCTCGTTCTTCATAGAAGAGACCTTTTGCACGATCTCGTAGTATTTCTCACGAATGCCGCAGAGCTCTTTGATTCTCTGCAGTCGCTGTGCATTATACCACTCTCGGTGCATCAGGTTGGTTAAGATCTCCTCTAAACTGGTCTCCTTGAGAATTCCCAAGTTCTGGCACTGAGGCAGAATTCTCTTCCAGATTGCTTGGATACTCTCCAGCTTTCTGGCGATATTGGGATAATCCTCATAGAGATAGATGCGAGCTTCAATTCGCTTCATCTCATTCTGGAACTTGAGATACCGCTCATCGGCATTCTTTTTCTTTTGCTGCTCTCGCTGCTCCGTCAGAGGATGATACTTGTAATAGGGACAGTCGGGGGTGGGGCAATTGAATGGCCTTGTCATGACATGCTGCGGCTTGTACAAAGCCACCTGTCTGATATTGGTCATCTCTTGTTGAATCCGATCTCGCTCTCGATAACATCTCTCAATCTCTCGTTTGGCAGTATTGAGCGCTTTCCCGGAGTTATGCAGAATCTGCTCAATTGCCTCCTTGGAATACTGAGAAATATCAGAGATCTGAGAATCCAGATTCTGCAATTCTCCCTCAATGGCAATGATAGAACCAGTCGTGCCAGCATAGGTGAAATTGCGCAACTGATTCTCATAGGAATTCAGCTGAGCGAGCAAAGATTGATAAGTTTCCTGTAAAATAGAGATCTGATCTTCCGAGGCAAGCATTGCCAGCTGGCTATTGAGCTGGTTTACCTTGTCGCTCATCTGCTTCATCTTGATCTCCAGGTCCCGAATCTGAGGAACACGAAGATCAATCCGAGCATTACAAGCGGCAATCTCTCGATAGATCTTAGCCGAATCTAAATCCGATCCAATCTCATCGAGTTCATCCTGCTTCTCTTTGATATGCTTCAGGAGATTCTCATATTCATCTCTCTTATCCAGGCAGGATTTTTGAAACTCCGAAACTTGTAATCCGCCAGAGAGTGTTCGCATAGCGCCTTCCATATGATACATCTTCTTGGAAACTTCCTCGATTTCCTTTGAAGTGTCTTCCACGATGGCTTGCTCAGTATCTCGATCTTTGATCAGATCTTCTTCAGGTCTCTTGGAGATGCTATGAAGCTTATTGATGAGAATCGTCATTTGTGCATTGAGCGCCCGATTCTCCTCACCAAGCTTTCGATAAAGCATCGTATAGATGTCCGTATCGGCCAGCATAGAACTGACAAAAGACTTTCGCTCTGTAGCTGTCATATCAGGAAGATTGATCACGTTGGATCCAATACGGAAGAGCTTCAGAAAGTTCTGTTCCAAACCAAATTCCACATCCACGATATCTCGGAAGGAATTGGCGTTGCCGTTTTCATTCAGTTCAATTCCGTTCTTCTTGATATAACTCTTGATAGTGTGAGTTCCACTGCCTGTCTTAGAAGGCGTATAGACATGCAGAATCTCATACCGGTCATCACCATTCTGATAGATGATCTCTTTAATGCCTTTCTTATTGGGCAACACCATGTCCTCTGTATTTCGGACATCGAGAGTTCCCAAAGTCGCGAAGGGCTGATGATGGCCTAAGAGAAACGTCTTACAGCTTCCCATAGGACCCACGAAGATATTGATGACTTTACCGGGTACTTTGCGATAGTCTAGCTCCACTTCGGTCTTATCTAAGGCCACGAAGATGGGAGCAAAGTTTTTCATGCGGAGGTATTCAATCCTCACTTGGAATCACCCATGCCATTCTGGAACTGTGCAATGCGATCGGGCTTCTCTTCATCGTCCACCACTTCAATATTGGCAATGAGCATCTTGATCGTGTTGGCATACGCCTTCGTGAGAATTTCGGGATCCAGCTTGTCGTCATAGACTTTACCAGAACGACCCATGCCTGCCATGCAGATATCGGCGACGCGTTCCAGAACGTCAATGAGCGTGACATCGTCAGGGCAACGATCTGTGAGATGATGTCGCTCCGTCAAATGGATCTGGAACCAGGGAGCTTTCTTGAAGTCCTCACCCTTCAGTCTCTGAGAGAAATCGTGGTAGAACTCGTCAATGTACTCGATCTTGGTATGATCGTGCTTTGCACCTGCCTGAATCAGCATATCGGCAAAGAACTGCATGGCTTTCCGAACGTCATCAATGTGCTGCTCAGAGGCAGCGAGCAATTCCTCTTTCGTGGTGTTATCGGGAGCCGTTCTGCTGTCGGCAGTAATAGATTTCTTGATATAAATCATAGAGGGTTTTCCTTCCTTTCTGATCAAACGTTATAGCTGTCCTCCGAAGAGATCACGACGGGATCTTTCAGAGGATCTCCAATGGTATGTTTGGGATCAATTTCGTCAATGGTGATGGTATACTTCAGATTGAGCGCGTTGCAGCCTCTCTCAAAGAGGAGCATACTGAGTTTGCCATCACCCTTGATTACTTGCTTGAAGTTGAAGAGAGCATTCTTATCGGCAAATCTGTGCTTGTATGCATCCAGATCCACGCCCTTGAGACGGAGCGCTCTTTTGATACCTCTCTTGAGAATATCATCATTCTCATCTTCCTCAGGACGGAATACCTTCCCACTATCAGGGATGGTGAGGTGAATATCATCCCGATCAATCAGGATATCGACGATTTTGCGCTCATCGGCTGTGGCAAACTTGTCGTCCACGATCCACTCCTGATCTTCATTGCCAGGAGTTACAGGAATCCAGATGTAGTGGTCATCGGGGGTCAGATAGATACCAGGGAGCTTCTTATCAAACTCCACTGTCATGGTCGTGCCACGATAGATGTAGAAATAGGGATATGCGATGTAGGCGACGCCTTTCTCATATTGTGTGCCGTCATTGATGTTTTCGGTGTTGAGCTTGGCGACTTTGAGAACATCCTCATCCGTCACAATCAAGTCTGTCAGTTTCTTCTTGCTCTCGTTGCTCATTTTGATTTCTTCCTTCCCTGTGAATGATAGATTCATCTAAAGATAACCCCAGCATCGTACCAATACCATGTAGGGGATCTTGATGCGAAAGAGAATCACATTGCTCATCCTCTTCTGGCAATGTGACTTGCGTTGTCTGCGTTCCAGAGGCCATTACCTCATCCATATGACGAAGTAGCTTTCGGGAATTGAGATCTAACCCATGATATTCGTCAAAGATATATCTGGGGTCAGGCTCAATCAATTGACAGGGTGAGACGCAGGCAGAAAAGGGTTTTCTCGTTCAATCCAATCTCCATAGTCATTCTGATCTTGCATCATAATCTCCTTATGAGTGAGCATAGACATGAGGAGATATTGCTCTTCCTGAAATGAGAAATCACTGATAATATTGGAGATGGCAATGAGATCGTAACTGGGAAGAACCGTCACAAAGTCCTCCTGGTTGATCTCAAACTTTGCTCCAGGATAAGTCCTTCCATCTTTCCCATCGCATGTCATAGGCGATACTCTGATCGCTTGCATTCCCTTGGAATTGGATTCATCTTTAAGAAGGATCGAAGATCCTCTGAAATCATCGGATACTCGCAATCTGTTATCCACCGGATCACGATCAAAAATCTGCTCAACTGCAGGAGAGACAACCCATCTTGCTATACCAGAAAAGAACTCTTCAAACTGTGCGTAATTCCGAGGCGTAACCTCATAGGTGCACATTCTCTTCTCCACTGCTGTCAAACGCGCATCGGGATTAAAATCAATTGGCCTGAACGAGAGATACAGAGAGATTCTCGTATTGAAGACACAAGTTCCTCTGTTAGATACTCTGAAAGTGGGCAGATGCATCCAGCTCTTCAGTGTAATCCCTCTCGCAATATAGAGATCTCTTGTAAGAGCCTTGAGCTTCGGAAGTCCATTCTTCTCATTAATCAGTAATTCTTCCATAAGTAATCACCACCTTGGCAAGCCGTTTAAAAATTTTAAGCAAAAGTTTCTAGAAAAGTGCCATTTTATTGGGATCCGTCCTTTCTTCGAGATGCAGGTTCATAATATACTTTTAAGACAAAATACCCTCTTATCCATAAGGATAAGAGGGTAAAAATTACGGAATCGCGATTAGAATTCCAGATACCTGGGTCGTTTGATAGTTACCGGCTGAATCTCCTTTTTCATTATAGCACTTGCCGTGCAAAGACACAGTATTTCCACCCGTAATATGGCATGTGATTTCAAGAGTCCACTGGTTAGCAAGGTTAAAAGCATATGTACGTGAAAATGGGAGAATAAAAAATTCAGGTGGTAGCATATAAATGTAATCGCTCGAATCACTGTGGGCGTTCTCAGTTTCCATTGTAAAAGGAGATTTACCAGGAGAAAGAAAGCCAAACCACAAACTCGGAGAAAAAGAAAAAGTTTTCGTAAAGAATTCAACAACTGGTTGCGAAGTGGTCGAAGCACATGTTGCCGCGATATAAAACAGTTCGCCTTCGGGGAAGATTTTTGTAGCTGCGTGTTCCATGAATGGAATCGCCATAAATGCGTCCATAAAAGAAAAATTGGGTGAGAGCAAAGTGACGATGCTCTCACCCATGCTCGATTCTTATGCAAGAAGCTTAAAAACTCGCTCCTTAACAGTCGCATCTTATGCGAATCATTTTGCGATAGCCACGTATGAGCAGTAATATGTGATCGTTTGATTGCCCCATGTAGGGACTACAGCAATATGCAAACGATCTTCCATAAGCATATCGAGGATCAACCAATTTTCATATGTGATAGATCCGCCTTTCCCAATGGCTCCATGCTTATAAAGAGCGGTACTCACAACTGTATACGTTGTAACTGCTGCAAAGATAATCCCAGGAATGTCTAAATAAAATGCTTTATTACTGTCTAGAAACGTCCCAGTTAGATATCCTCCAGTAACACCTCCAGAGGATTGAGTTCCTCCAGATGTTAAGCCGATGCTATCCATCTAAAAAGAAAAATTGGGTCAGAGCAAGGTAACGATGCTCTGACCCATGTTCAGCTTCTTACGAAGTATAAAAAGAAAATTGCTCCTTAACAGTCGCATCTTATGCGATACTATTTAATGTATAACCATGCCACATCATAAGACCAACGCCCATTCACATCTCTAACGATATTTATCGCGTCTGATGATACGATGATTTTATAATAATTCCCTTGTATGGTTATCCCAAAAGGTACTGCAAAATATTCTGGTTCTTCATATTGGCCACCCTTGCATCGCACATATGCAAAGATGATATTTTTACCAGTTATTCCGACAGTAATCTTGCCATTCTCATTTCCAGAAGATTTATCTGATGCGAATTCTATACCGCTTGAACCTTGAATGCCATTGAAATTTAATCCAATACCTTCAGCCATGCTACTTAAAATTGGAAGGGAGCCCGCGCAAGGTCACGATGTGCGGGCTCCCTTCCATTCATCAGCCAAATTTATTCAGTTGCAAATCTGGCGTTGCCTCATAACAGTCGAGACTTAATCGACTGAAATTTATGAGAGAATTCGATAGATGAAATCTCTAATTTTGTGCTTAAGAGGACGATGCCTCTGATCATAATTTGGATACATCTGCTTGATCTCATCCACGATAATTGCGTTGACGTATTTTGCAGGTAAAGGATCGGCACAATACCAACTTGATCCAAGCAAATGATCTGTTAAAGCCATGAGAGCTTCGTCAGCACTCATCGTTTTTAATCCTTCATAAATATTCTTTGACATAAAAGTCCACCTCAACTGTATTTGATGGAATAGATCTTCTTGATCTTCTGCTGCTCTAGATACTGTAAGCGATAAGGCAATCTCTTCTGGAGATAAGGAAAACCATCATCCTGGAAGATAAAGTAGTAGCAATCCTCTCCATTGGGAAGAGCTCTGGCTCGTCCAGCTGCTTGATTATCCTCAATATGAGAGACAGGAGCTAGAGAGATTACATAACGAATTCTCTTCAAGTCCACACCCACACTCATACTCTGGTAAGTGGATATGATAATCTCTCCATGATCGAGAGCATATCGACGTTCTTCTTTGGTCAGCTTGCTGTGATAGCGAACGACGTTAGGAGCTTTCTCTCCATAGATATTATCGATCTTCTCCTTCAGAATATCGTAGAAGAAGTCCACGTGGTCAATCAAGTTCCAGAGAATCAATACCTTATACTTGAAATCAGGATCAGCTCTTCGTATTTGAGCTAACACCAATCCAATCGCATCCATGAACTGCGGTTTCTCAATCTCATATTCCATGAATTTATAGTGAGAGAAACCGTAAGTACCAAAGCACGCATCAATGCTGGCAAGGGAGGGCTTGGTGTTATAGTGAATCACTACACCTACGGTGTATCGCATCGTCAGAGCCAAACTCTCATTGGGTCGTACCACCGGAATGCGAGAAAACATCTGCGCATACAGTTTGGATTTTTGTGAGTCGGACTGACCAAAGTCTGCAGACAGATAGTACGTTCTCTCCACATTGGTGAGGGCATTGATCTTGACCAGATTTCCCACGTTATAATGGGCTTCATCAAAGATCTTAATCCCAATACCGCATGTATCAAAGGCATCATTCAAGAGGGATAGTCCATGCCTTTGTGCGAAGGTGGCTAAAATGATGGGAGTGGATAGATAGATGTCGTATTTTGATGCATCCCAGGAACCATCTGCCATCTTTAAGAGGTCTTTGGAAGAGTTGACCAATCGGATTCTCTCAATGTTGAAAGTAGTCATTTCTTCCATGGTTCTCTTCCACTGATTTAAAACTTCCTGGCGAAAGCAGATGATCCAGGTCTTCTTTTTGAGTAGAGAGATGAGATAAGTTGAGAGTAAGGTCTTTCCTGCACCTGTCGGGATATTGAAAAAAGCCTGTCTCACATCATAGTTGATGACATCCCGTACCACAGATTCCTGTAAGTCTGTGGGAATGATTCCCTCGTTGAGTTCAAAGTTCTGCTCAATATCTTCGACATGGTTCGGCTTCATCTTACTAATCACCATATCAGGTACTTCTCTCTTCAACCAGTCAGGATCGCAGGGATAGGTACATAGAACTTTTCCACCGGTGCCATCATTGACAATGTGCGCAGTTACTCCTTCAAATCGATGTAAAGGTTTGATAAAAACACATCTCGATCTATAAAAGCGCTCCAGCTTCGAACGCTTGAAGGGACGAATGGTCATCCCCGTTGTCGTATATAAAGCTTCCATGAAGCATCGAACCTCCTTCCTTAGTCCTTTCTATGATATTTTTATGTGAGGATCTGAGAAAATAAACCCACTTGACCCTTATTCGGTCAAGTGGGTTTCGTCCACATCCAACTGGTCTTGAATGGTATCCAAATTTTTCACCATGGAGCTATAAAAATCTCTCAACTCCACTGCCAGATCGTGGATGGGTTTGACGAAGGGAGTGACTGCTTTGGAGTTTCCCTCTTGCAATCCCTTCACAATTTCGTCATAGATATCGTCAAAACGATCCCGATCCAGAATGGCGGGATGATGCGTCTCATGCCTAGATACCTGAATCACAGAGCATCCAATTGCACGAAATAGAGGAAGAGACAGCTCTTCCATCTCTTCATCAATGTCTTCTTCAGGACCAATATAGGCCAGAAAGATCAGCTTATACTGATAACCCTTTGAAGAATTGGAGTCCATGATTGCATAGGCATACAGATGAGAATCTCGAAAGACGATATATCCAAACGTGAAATCATCCTGGGTATTCATAGCATGCAAATGATTTCTCAAAGCATAGATACCCTCCGTGATCTCCACGATCTTAAATTCCACAGCAGCAGATTTGAGCTCAATACGAATAGAAGCGGGAAATTTAAACATGAGTCTCGCTATTCCTCCCTTCTTGTATATAGCACAAATGTGGATTAAAATTCTGTCTGAAAAGCAACAGTCGAACATCATCTTTCTGTATCACTCTCGAGACGAAAGTGGTAATTCTTTTGTAAAGGAAGGAAAGAATCATGATTAGCATCGACTACAAAGGGCATCCCAAAAAGCCCTTCAAGCAACTTCTGCATGAATATTCGTCTAGATATCTCGTTCTGGACGATGTCCTTGCAGATGAAGATTCTTACGCCTACGTGTATCAGGATATCCTCGATATTCTGAAGTACGGACTGGAGTTCAAAAACGTCAGAGAGATGCCCATCTCCTTCATCATTCATCATGGAGATTCTACCAAGCCGGAAGATCTGAAGCAGCTGGAAGTTCGTCACTTTCTCTCCAACATGGTCATCTGGTATGCCTACATGAAGATGGAGTGCGTGGATATCTTAGATGATTCCTTCATCATTGACTGGCGAGATAAGGATGTCAACTTCATTGGTGACTGGATCGATAATCGAATCATTCCCTATCACCATGGTGACTTCCATGAGCTCAATACCATCGTGGACGAAATTATCTATCATATCAAGGCCATCTCTGATGCGTTCTGCTTACTATTTGGCTACTCTGCTTCTATCTACGATATCATGCAGGCTGAAAGAGCCAATCCTGAAATCCATGATATCCTCTATGGTGAAATCGACCCCACATTGCAGCCTAAGGAATTGGAAGATAAACTCAATGATCTGAATAAGAAGTTGATCAAAGCATTTGGAGAGTCTGATTCAGATCTTCGTCCCCTGCTCAAAGCAGGCAAGAATATCAGTGCTAACCAGTTCAGAGAAATCTTTCTCCGGATTGGCTTTAAGGCTGATATCTCTAACAGAACCATTCCCTGGTTCATCGATTCCAATCTGCTCATCACTGGTATCGATACGCCTGCAGCTTTCTATATCCTGGCAGAGTCTGGTCGTAAGGCACTGATGGATATGAAACTATCCATGTCCAAACCCGGTGCATTGAGCAAAAAGATGAATCACAATACTACTCTCGTGACTTTGCGCCACGACCATGAGCATTGTGATTCTACGAGGCCGGTATACTATTATATTGAAGATGACGACTTCCTCAAAATGCTGGATAAACGTTGGTACTATGATGAGTCGGGTAAACTCAAACAGCTCAACTATGAGCAAGATAAACATATGATAGGTCGTACCTATGGCTTTAGGTCTCCATGTACCTGTACTTCTAAAGAGGGCGTATGTGAACTCTGCTACGGTGGCCTCTTTGATATCAATAGTGATCTCTTCTCTCAGGGATCCCTGGCTGCAACCTGCTACTCGGAAGGAACCGGGCAATTGATCCTTAAGTCTAAGCATGAGCAGCATACTTCTTCTGACGAGATTGACTTCAATGAAGATTTTTATAAGGCCTTTGATGTTGTCTCTACAGAAATTACTTTGTCTGATAGTGCTGAGGATGGACTGATGATCAAGCTTGGTCCAGTACAGACTGAAGAGACCGATGATGGCGACGCTTACTACGTCGATTATTTCGACTTAATCGATTTCAATGGAGAAGTAAAAGCTCATGTTCAGGAAGAGCATGGGTTCTCTATGTATCTGGCTCCTGAAATGATTACGGCTTGGAAGCAAATGAAAGAAAAACCCATTCCTCTGGATCGTTTTGATGACGAAGATGATTCAACGGTTCTCTTTAACATCGAAATCAAATCCAAGGCTATCACACAAGGACTTCAGTTAATGATCGCTGCACTGGACAGTAAAGATCATCTGGGATGCTCTCATGATCTGGATGGACTGTGTCAGAAATATGCCCGTATTATGTATGACTCTGGTGCTCATTACAACTTCGTCCATGGGGAGATGATCATTAGAGGACTTCTGAGAAAATCTGATGACGACACGCAGTTCCCTGATTTTGGACCGAATGGAGATCATGAAGATTACACGATTCTTCGTCTAACCTCTTCGCTGAGTCGTTCTCCTTCTCCCATCATTCGGCTCTCTACTGGTTGGCTGAAGAAGGGACTGATCTCCACCGCTTTGTATAAAGCGCACGCACCTTCTCACTTCGATCCTCTCTTCGTGCCAGTATTGGCCGATGTGATTGATCAAGAGTGACATAAATTCACCCTCTAGGATTTTATTCCTAGAGGGTGAATTTTCTTTTTATGCTGGAATGATTATAAATGCAAATTTCCATATGTTTCCGCCAGAAGTATCGCTTAATAAGTAATAATAAAGTGATTTTCTATCGGGCGACAGTTTGATCCGGGCTTGAGATTCATCTGGAGTACCACCAACGAAAGATCTGAATATTAGGGTTTCGGATTCTGTTATTTCTGGAAATGACGTCGCTACAGTTGCAGATGTAAACGCCGCACTATTTCGCGGTGATGCGCTATTCAAGTAATATAAATGAGAGAATGAAATAGGAATCGGAGTTTCTCGCCAAACATCTGTAGTTCCATTTAGGTTAACGCTCCAGAGCTGAAAGCTTGTAATCATATCGTTATTGCTAGATTTATCAAGATTATTAAAAGATATGAAGGATTCGGCCATTTGAATTTGCTAAATTGTATTTTCCATGGGCCAGCCCATGGAAAATACAAAAAATTTTGGACAAAGCCCGTTAGGGCTTCTTTATCGAAATAGTGCAACGAATCCGAGAGTCCATATGTAAACTCGATGGGTTTGAGAAGAGATTAGTGTGATGCCAGATAGAGAAACTCGAATCTGTAAGCTAGCGACAGAAGCAGTTCGATCTCCAGTGGAGGCAGAGACTGTTAAAGAAGATGGCGTGAAGGATTCAAGTTCTGGACTAAGTCTACCATTGCTTAGCTCTCCTCCACCATAAAGGATGACCTTATAGCAGCCAGATCTACTAGGTGTCCAAACTGATCTAGTTTGTCCCGTTTCACCACCAGTAGTCCAGCTGCCTACGAAATAATTTCCTTCAATATATGGCTCTGTAGGTGTTGGAGTTCCATCCGTCATGTACTTCATCAAAAAGGAGTCCAATGTAATTTAAAGCTTCATACGCATCTACTGCGTATGAAGCTCAAAACAAACAAAGGTGATACAGTTCGATGTTAACGAACTCTAACCCCCTGGCATTAAATTATTCGTATAGTATAAAGCTTATGCCTACCACGATGCCATTCGCATTATGATAAACCCCTATTCCATTATTAAACCAGCGTACGTTAAGCCATTGAACGCTAATTCCTGAAGTCATTGGTGCAATCACATCAAAGGTAACGCTGGGTTTAGACGATGATAATTTAGTTGGAAACGATGGCGTATTCTCGTCAATAAACACCGGTACTGAGATAGAGGTTAAGTATGCATTTGATGGGTTAAATGATAAGCCAGACGGCCATGCTTTGATTCCTTGGCCTACTGTATAATCTGAACGAATATTTGTATACCAGTACACACAAGTTCCAAAATTTATCAGGAATTCGTTTGTATTGATACTAGAAAAGATTATATCGCCTGATACTGTTGAACTTAGAGAAGGGCCGATAGCATTTGCCATGGTTTTAAAAGCTTCATACGCATCTACTGCGTATGAAGCTCAAGACAAACAAAGGTGATACAGTTCGATGTTAACGAACGATTTTATGCGGGGATGCACATAAAAGAGAAGATGAATTTATATGTGGGCTGGATGTTTTCGCCATATTTAACCGTAATTCGATCATACGAAGTGTTCAATTTAAATGCGACAAAACTAGCACTCGACGATAGATAAAAATACTCTAGATATGAAGTAGACAGATATGGATAATCTGTGTTTTTCTTATGGTCTTCTCTAAACATTGCATAGGCACTTGACAAGGCAATGTAATCAGCCGAGTATACAAGAACCTTCCTACACGTAAATGGAAGATCTAAACTTGTTGGAGACGTGCCAGATGTACGTAATACTACGATTTGAAAACCGGTAATAAGATCCGAACCTGCAGTCGAGCCAGAATTTAAATTATTTTGACTAAGTAGCGCTTCTGCCATCGTATAAATGAGGATATTACGCATCTACTGCGTAATATCCTCAAAACAGACAAAGGAGATATACAGTTCGATGTTAACGAACTAAACAACTGCAAACGATGAACGAAAACTATACCGAATATCCCACGTCATGTCGAGGGTTCCACTAACATATTGATCTCCAGCAGTGCCAAAATATCTCTGATACTTTCCATACACTGAGCCATCATATGGATCAATCATGTCGTCATTTGACGTTAAGATTAATAGATTATCAAAATGGAATACAAAGCATCCAGGCCATCCAGATGGATCGTCGGACCATATTGGTGATGTTGCTGTTATGCCAATACAACTATATGGTTCATCATTAAATATCAAAAGTGCTGGAAATGAAGTTACCGACGATAGATCAAGAAATATCTTTCTTCCGCCAACGGAATTATTGAGGTAAACTCGGGTGATGTCAAATTTCTTAATTGATGACTCGATAAAAGTTTTTGAAATGGTCGGCGTAATTGCAGTTGCCATTTATTTTTCTTTTTGAAGTATTCTGGGCTAGCCCAGAATACTTCAAAATTTTTCGGACAAAGCTCGTTAGAGCTTTTTATACATTCCACATATTAATCCGTAATAAGATTCCCACCCTCCGGCATATACCTTAAATCCAATAGCGTCATCAACTAGCGTTAGAGTCCCATCACTTGTTAAATATGATACTAGATAGACCTTACTAGATTGAGCGACCGAAAAGAAAAAGAAGTAATATGGGTGGCTCCTTCCACTTGCGTGGTTACCGGGCAAATACGTGGTATACGAAATTTTCGTTTCAGCACCAGATGACAAAACAAAAGTGATCTTATTGATTCTATCAGTAACATCGCTCATGGAATCAACGTTAACCTGTTGCATCACGAAAAATGCGCCGGGTCCTTGAAAATTAATAGTCGTGCCAGAGGTATTGGATTCTGCATTTTTAAATATCGGCGTGTCTGGTGAACTAGATACTTCAGATGCGTTCATAAACGATTGCATCAATATTGATTCACTCATAAATAAAACTGGCTTCATACGCATTCAAGCTGCGTATGAAGCCAGAGACAAACAAGGGAATTACAACTCGAATGCTTAACGAGTTAAATCAATCAGGGAACTTCGGATCCAGGTATATGTATTCACAAGTGATTTGCACAGGAGAGTTTGTCCAGCAGTGGAAATATACAGATCCCGTATTCGTGTCCTGCTTCTGTGTTAAACCAATTCTCACATATAATCCGATATCCGTTGAACTACTTGGTTGATATTCATAAGGTGAAAGATCGCAAATACGACCCGAAGTAAAATTAGTAATGGCGCGCCTTGAATTCGGGTCCGCCAGATCATATAATCCGCAAGTGCAATCTGGCCATGTGACAATTTCTGGCGACTCGCTATTCTCACCATAAACTCTACAATATGGAATTTTAACACGATATGTTAGAGCTGTAGATGGAAGCTCAAAATTATAAATAGCATAACTTGATCTATTTTCTTCAAGATCCCATGTGAAATTGTACTCTTCTTTTTTATATTGGTATACGGGCACGCTTGATGAGTCATTTGATGGAATATAAGCGATAATGCTCTCTGCCATAAGATAAAATAGCCTAGAACTGCAGCAGTTCTAGGCTATGGAGAGAATTCTTTGTGTCTCAAAAATTACAACTGCTTACGCAGTAAATCCTATATGATAATACCAAAGAGTGATCGTTATCGAGTCAATCGTCGCCGCTGAAGCCGATGCATATCCACTCGTTTTATTTGTAATATAGACCGAATATGACCGTGCAAACAGATAATCGTCTTCAACGGGATCGATTACTCGTGAAAATGGGCCAACCGAAAACGTTTTCCTGTTCTGGACACTCCAAGTCCAATTGAACGGCTGAATACCCATATCAATATACATAGACGTAGATGATGAACTTGGAACTCTGGCATTTCCAGTGACAACACTCGTTTCGACCTTGACAGCGGTTGTTGGTAGAATAGGCATCGATAAAGAGCCAATGTATGTTTTCTTAACATCAGACCCGGAATTTCCAGTGTTAATATGTGACGCAGTGAGAGTAACTGATTTTAAAAGTTGCCCATCCATTAGCTCTGGAGGAATATAAGGAATAAAAGCATCTGCCATAAAGATAACTAAAAGCCAACGAAATGCCGCAAATCGTTGGCTAGAGGGCTATATACAACTGCTTACGCAGTTAAATAGATTCAAAATTTAATATCGTAATTGAACGATAATAGGGATAGTTTGCACGATACCAGCATATGCAAATAACCAGCCACCAACATTGGGTTCCGTAAAAGCCGTATCGGAGTGAAACGTGATTTCTATCTGTAAATTACTCGGAACAGTACCCTCATATCTTACAGAGTTGGAAACAGCGTTTACTACCTGCCCAACATATGCTTGGTTATCACCATAATCTTTTGTAAATCTTGCTGGCTTACGAGAACTTAATTCCGTTGGTTTACTATCAACACTAATGCTCCAAAAAGCCGCAATGTCTACACTCCACATACGATCGTTCTGTAATTCGACGTTTGTGCATCGAACAGGGAACGTTACAGCCGGACACGTTATAGTAAAATAAGTAAATCCAGTGCAATCTATTGCCTTCGTATATGTTCCAAAGCCAGAAACATTGAAAATTACTTGCTGTGATTCTGATGCGAGTAAATTGTAATCCATCGGCATTGGACAAAGAAAAGAGTTGGCCATAAGAAAATTTCGAGAGAGTGCTGTGTAGCACTCTCTTGATTTTAAGCAACGTTGAATGCTTAATCTTTTTGTCAACTTTCAAAGATAATTCCATGTAATCTGAAATCGTAATTGTAATGAAAATTTTCTATTTCTATCTTAAGCCAGAAAGTGCCAGAGCTAGGAGTCCATCGATAATAGATATTTCCAATTCCACTGCCAGATCCAGTACCTGCAATCAGAAAGTAACTATCCATGCCACTTGGGTTCAAATATTTCTCTAAAAACTTACCATCAATGAAATTCGAATAACTGCTTGGAGCCCAGCATACTCGCAAAGTGCTATATGGTGTACATGCGACGCTGAATGCTTTAGATGTGGCGCTAGTAATCGTTGTATTCCACTTAAAGAAATGATAAACGAGAGGAAACGACGGCGCTACTTCCTCTTTAATAATGCAAGGAAAATTAAAAACCGCATCCATTTCTTTTCTTTTTAAGACCTCTCTACCGGCGCCGGTAGAGAGGTCTTAAAAATTTTTCTACAGCCGGATTTATCCGGCGCTTAAAAATCAATCAGAAAATGCAGGATACAGGGAATCGATTTGAGCCGAGGTCTTAATTCGAAGATTTGAAATTGAAATGCGATAATCGTCGGTGGGACGAATAAAATACACGAGGGCGATACTATCATAGTTCAAAACAAAAGGATCTACCTGGTATTTAGTTGAAAAGATTGCTTGATTTTTATTCGCGGCCATAGTTAATTCGCCGAGTTCGTGGCAAACATTCCCGTCTCCATCTCGCCAGCCCACACGAATATAGATCTCGACGCTCGAACTACACGACCATGTCATCAAAGTCATTGATGTAAATTGAATGCGATGCAGAAGAGAACCAGTCGGAACCTCATAGTCTGGATTATTTTCTGGGTCCATAAGTTCCCATCCGGAATCGTTGTCAACGGTAATAGAGTGAGGATTTGTGTAATCAATATCGACTATATGAGAATCAACAAGAAGAGAACCGCCTGAGCTAGATGCGCCATTAATTCCAGATCCCAAAATACAGCTGCTCACAGATATTTTTGATTGGTCCTAATAGACTTCTACGGTCTATTAGGACCAAAGCAACGACATACCCGATATCTCTCAACCAGGCAACAGTCATTCTTGAATGACTGCAAAAAAGAAAGGTCTTTCGACCTCTCTTTCTTGGCATCTCACTGAGCCGCCTGATAGGCTGCCCAGAGTTCGGCCGCTTGCGGGAACTGGAAGACGTCCCCGCGACGTTCATCGGGCCACCAGCAGTTGTCCTGGTAGAGCTTGCCGATGACGCCATACCTGGCGAGAATTCCGTTGACTTTCTCACCCATGGTTTCAGGTTTTCGCTCGCCATTGACCACGACCTTGTTGTAGGCCTGGTTGGCGAGGTAGTCTTCCCCGTCGTCGAAGTTGACGACGGGGCTGAGTTCGTTGTGAATCTTCACCACAGTGGCGAAGATCTTCTGCTTATCCATGATTCTCTTCCTCCTCAGTTGATTTCGATAAAGCCGATGATTGGTGGACAAATCGTATTACCGCTCTTAACAAGAGCACGATTCGTTCTCGTAACGGCGTGTTCGAGATCCTCGTTATTATGCCAGGGAAAGTAAGGTCCAGCACACGAGACGACAGACCAGTGAGGAATCTCATCCTTCAGATACACCGGATTGGTGCATACTGCAGTGCCCTGAATTACGGGGCACGTTTCCATGCGGGCCGTAATGATCAGTCCGCTTACCTTTTCGAGACTGCCGTTGTGATCATTAATCACGCCGTCGTTGGCCCGAATCGCATCAGCATACGATGTGAGGATCCGATTGACATACGGCTTTAACGCTTCGGTCATAGTGGTTTCGAATTCATTCAACATTTTGACTTCCTCCTTAAAATCCATTGAGCAGCTCATCCAAGGATGCGTCGTTTTCTTCTTGGATCTTGGAAGCCTCTTCACATTTTCTAGAGGCATCATCACATTCCCGAAGGAACTCAGTCACAATCTCCATACGTTCCTGATGATCTTTCAGAAACGTCTTACGCTGTAATTCCAGCAGAGCCATTTCAAAATTAACATCCATTTTATTTTCTCCTTTTTGGATCCCTATAAATTACTGATTCTTAACGGCCTCTTCCAGTTCTTCAAGACTGGAGAAAGGCGCCGGCTCAGCAATCTGAATTTTACTTTCATCGAAATCAAACTGCTGATATCTAGGGGTGTATGCTCGCCATTTAAAAATCTCTTCATCGATTTTTGTGTAATACTGGTCAAAGATCTTATGTAGAGATCTTTTAGCATTCTCTTCGGTGTCGGCACTAATATCAATTCGATCCGGATACTGAGAGATTTGATATGGCCATTTAGTTGCATTGGCTTTTGGTGCCTGATCACACATCGCAATAAACGTGTATACATTGCCCCAAATGCCATCTGGTCGCATAATGCATTTACCATCATTGAGATAGCATTGCTCAATACGGGATAGTGTATTGCGCGTCATAGCCAACTTATTAATGTTGGCCATAGGCTCGGCTGTGGTCCTCTTCCGAAACTCTTCCTCAGTTAGCAGAGTGGTCTCGTCACCGATTGTATATAGTTTCATGGTAACTTTCCTTTCTGAAGATAACAAACTCAAATTTGGAAGACAGATCCATTCTTCGTCTTCTTCCCGTTATCTTCATAGGAATGATATAGCTTTTAATCCACGTCAAATACGGGATTTCACCGAAACCTCTAGATAACAGAAAAGGCAGGTGAAAATAGAAGATGATTCTCTATCGAAATACACAGCCTAAGAAATCTAAGATTGAGAGGCCTATCAGAACTCTCAATATTGATATAGAGGAACCACCCGAGCGTCCTAAGTTCTTGGATCGTTCTGCCAAAGAGAGACGAAAATTCATCACAACTATCGAGCACATGGTGAGGTCCTCCGATGAATATAAGGGATACATCAAATATCTCAAAGAGCATTTTGATATGTCTCACTGCGAGATCTTTCCGGGAGTTCGATCTTCCAATGGAAAGAAATACTCGATCGATATTCACCACGAGCCCTTCTATCTGGCTTGGATCGTGGATACTGTCTTGAGAAAGAGACAGGATCTGCAGGAATCTCTCAATCCCTTCATGATTGCAGATGAGGTGATGGATCTTCATTATAAGGGCTGGGTGGGATTGATTCCTCTGAGTAAGACTGCTCACGAGCTGGTACACTCAGATCGTATCATCATTCCTTTGCAGTATATCTATCAGAGATATGACCTCTTCGCTAATGAGTACGATATCTGGATCTCCGACTACGTGAAGGATATCATTAAGCTCAAAGTGGATCTTTCCATGAAGTGTACTCAGATTCAGTCTGACGTCATTCTGAATCCTGAGATTACCTACATGAACGTGGAAGGATTCAACTATCCAGAAGTGCCCGATGACTGGAAAGATGCTTTAGCGAGACAGCGTAGTATTACAGAGGAACCCTCCGAAACGGAAAACGAATCTGCTTAAATATCGGCGCATCTAACGATACCTGTCGAAAAGTCTATCTTTCCGGCAAGCCGGAAAGATAGATTCGAAATTCAAATTAAGCTGAGATAAAATGGATCATATTTATGAGATGAGCATAGCGTGCGAGGCTTTCTTTAAATCCACAGAACGCTCTAGAAATAAGTACAAGAAGTACATCGACAAACAGAAGACATGGGTGAATGAGAGAATTGCCGAATATGAAGAGTATCTCGAGAAATGCGATAAACTGGCCCAGGATATTGAGAAACTTGGACTGACCACTGGTAAAGAGATCAGCCAGTACATTCAGAAAAATGGCCAGGATATTCTGGATGATTTCATCTATGGCGGCCTTCCCACTGATCCGATGTTCATTATCGATGCCTATAAGAATTCTATCAAAGCCCTTCGCTATCGTGCCGATCGAAAGCATCCCGAAATGCAGGAATTCCTCAATGCTATCAATCAGGAAGTTAGCGAGAACGGTGAGATCTATAAGGCAGTAAAGAAGATCAAAAATCGTATGGAAGGCGATGTCGCTGCATCTGGGGTCAAAAATGCCAAAGCAAAAAGTGCTCAGCTTGCTACGGCCAATGCTCTGATTCAGCAAGAGCTTGCGAATCAAATGCAACAGCAGCAGCTTGAGCAAGAGATACAACGGCAAATTCAGCTGGATATGTTGCATCAGATGCAGGAAATGCAATTTCAAGCACAGCAGTCGTCTATGATTTCCATGGGCATGATGTGAAATAAAAAGATGAGAGATTAGGCATCTAACGATGCCTGTCGAAAAGTCTATCTTTCCGGCAAGCCGGAAAGATAGACTTTTGAGTTATATTGAGTTATGAGGTGATTTAAATGGAAGATCGTTTTATGGCAATGGAAGGAGTTCTTGATAAATTTAGAAAGTCTAAAATGGATAAAGTAAAAGCAGAATATCAGAAGAAATATTCAAAATATCCATCTGTCGAAGCTTTTGTAGATGCAATTTTCAATGGAACTGCTGAGAGCAAGTACCCGAATGATTACAGGGCGATGATTGGGGATATTGATTTAACCATTCTTCATCCCGAAAATGCTGACGCTGCTTTTGTGAAAAAGTTTGTAGAAAACGCCATTAAGTCTGCAAATGCAGTTCACAAAAGCGTCTGTATGGGAGAGATTGACCTATACAACTCATCAAATGGGACAGAAGGCCCGTGGGCATGGGTTGAGCGTGAAAATGCAACTTTCAAAAAGAAAAATTTGAGTGATATTGAACGAGAAATTTCTCTTGCTCTTATTCATGTGAGCTTCTATGAGAATGGTAATCACAATATTGAATACTGGTTTGATGATGGCCCTTCTAACCTTTATGGTGGCCATTCTCTCATTACATCCGGGCGAATCGACGGAAACAACTGCGAGTTCCGTATCACTAAAGATGGTAAAATCGTTGGCCCTATTGCTGGCAAATATGTTAGCGCAAATCCTGAAGGATAAGGGTATCTAACGATACCTGTCGAAAAGTTGCTTACTTCACGACATGTCGTGAAGTAAGCAACTTT
>ERZ894232.510-NODE-510-length-50932-cov-12.595652_pt1 | contig 50932 bp, 52 predicted proteins | sample MGYA00380296_ERZ894232 | MGnify/ENA primary metagenome ERZ894232 (study PRJEB32331, sample SAMN06328433) | human gut metagenome | biome: human gut microbiome; feature: stool | host: Homo sapiens | collected 2014-08-14 ...
TCATTTCGCCTGAAAAGCGTGGTTTTCAGGCCGGCGCGGGCGGCCGCTCCCGCGGCCGCCGGAGCGCTTGCCGTTTTCAACGGCAAAGCGATCTAAAAAATCCCCTTGACCCGGCCGGTGTCGACATCGACATCGATACGGCGGAAAGAGGGGCTGGAACCGGTGCCGGGCATAAGATTGACAGTGCCCGCCACGGGCACCACAAAGCCCGCGCCCCCGTACAGCAACACGTCGCGGACGCGCAAGCGCCAGCCCCGGGGTTCTCCTTTGCGGTCGGGGTCGTCGGACAGGGAAAGGTGGGTCTTGACCATGCACACGCCCAGCCGGGAAGCGTCGTCGCGCTTCTGGAAGGCGGCCAGTTTGGCCGCCGCCTCGGGCGTGTAGTCCACGCCGTCCGCCCCGTACACCTCGCGCGCCACCAGATCGATGCGTTCGGCAAACGGCGTGTCCCAGCTATACAAAGGCATGAACGAAGGGGTCTCGCGGCAGGCGTCCATGACCGCATCGGCCAACTCCTGCGCGCCCTCGCCCCCCCGTTCCCAGTGATGGGACACGGCCACGCGCGCGCCCTCGGCCTCGCACAATTCGCGTATTTTGGCCAGCTCCGCCCTGGTGTCGCCCACAAAGGCGTTGATGCACACCACGGGGCGCACGCCCGATTTTTTCACCGTGCGGATATGGTGCAGCAGGTTGCAGCATCCGGCTTCCACAAATCCCACGTTTTCCTTGCGGTATTCGTCGGGCAGGGGCCGCCCCGGCCGGGGCGCGGGGGCGCCGCCGTGACTTTTCAGGGCGCGCACCGTGGCCACCACCACGGCGGCGTCGGGAGCCAGACCGCTGTAATGGCACTTGAGGTTCCAGAACTTTTCGTAGCCGATATCCGCGCCGAAGCCGGATTCCGTCACATGGTAGTCGCTGAGTTTGAGCCCCACCAGATCGGCGGTTACCGAGCTCTGCCCCAGGGCGATATTGGCGAAGGGCCCGGCGTGGACGAACACGGGCTGCCCCTCGATGGTCTGGATCAGATTGGGCTTGGCCGCTTCCACCATCCAGGCGGTCATGGCGCCGTCCACCTGCAGGTCGGCGGTGGTGACCGGCACGCCCGCCCGATCATAAGCCACGATGATTCGCCCCATGCGTTCACGCAGATCGCGCAAATCCCTGGCAATAGCCAGAATGGCCATGACCTCGGACGACACCGCAATATCGAAGTGCGACTGCATCAGGAAGCCGTCGCTGCGGCCGCCCATACCGATGACGATGTGCCGCAAAGCCTGGCAGCAATAATCCAGAACCCAGCCCATGCTGACGTTGGTCGGGTCGATGTTGAGCCGTTTGCGACCCGACAGACGCAACAGGGTTTCGTCGTCGTAGTTGCGCTCGTGCTGCATGCGCGAGGTCAGGGCCACCATGGCCAGATTGTGGGCGTTCATGACCGCGTTGATATCGCCGGTGAAGCCCAGGGAATACTGGGTGAGGGGGATGCACTGGGACAGTCCGCCCCCGGCGGCCGACCCCTTGACCCCCATAGTGGGGCCGCCCGAGGGCTGACGGATGGCGGCCGAGGCCGATTTGCCCCGCTTGGCCAGCCCCTGCACCAGGCCGATGGTGGTGGTGGACTTGCCCTCGCCCAGCGGCGTGGGGGTGATGGCCGTGACATCCACATACTTGCCGTTGGGACGCGAGGCCAACCTTGTCAACACAGCCCGGTCGTCCACCTTGCCCATGAATTTCCCGTAGGGCAGAAGCTCGTCATCCTCAAGCCCGAGTTCGCTTCCCAAGCGGCTTATGGTCTTCATACGGGTTTCCGCGTCCTGCGCGATTTCCCAGTCGGCAAACTTCTTGGGGTCCAGCACCATCAGGCTTCTCCTTGAAAAAAGAGCAGTTGACCTTGAAATGTTCCATCTTCAACGCATGTTGCTTTTGAAATTGGACAATTTCAAAAGCAACGCGGGCGTCATTTCGCCTGAAAAGCGTGGTTTTCAGGCTGGCACGGGCGCCCGCTTCCGCAGTCGCCGGGCCGTTTCAGGGGAAAACGGTTTTTAAAGCCAGACTGCCTGAAACGCCCGCCGGATGGACGAAAAAAGCGCGTTTTGTTTCGGCGCCCCCGGCTTTATACCCTCTCTTGCCTCGGATAGCCATGCCCGGAGGAGGGAAAAATTCCAACGGTCCTCCCCTTGGGCGCTTCGGCCCGGTCAGCCTGAAAGGGCGTTCGCCGTCCGCCGGGCATGCGCCCGGCCGCGAAGCCGAGCCGTCTCCAGCCGGGGATAATCGCTTGCTTTCAGCCTTCAGACAGGTCAAAGTGCGTTCGTCACTCAATTTGTTTCCGGAGTCCGCCATGTCCGTCATCCGTTTTGCGCCCTTCCGCTGCCTGTGTCTGCTGAGTCTGGCCCTGGCGCTGTTCGCTTCCTCGGCCGTCGGTGAAGAGCCGAGCCCGACGGCGGAAAAAGAAGCCAACGTCATCCGCCGTACGACTGAATTCGTGGATATCAACGCCTCGTGGCCGATAGTGGGCATTGCTCGGGTGGACGACGAATCGCGCGCCTTCGTGACCGGCCTGGCGGACAGGTTCGAGCAGGAAATCGAGGCTCTGGCCGCTGAGCCCGGCGTGGAGGAAATTGCCCACCTTTTTCCGTATGAACTGTCCATCTCCCATGAAGCGACCTATCCTTCCCCCCGTGTGGCGAGCATCCTGTGGAACATCTGGAGCTTCACGGGCGGAGCTCACGGTATGCTCGACATCGTGGCCAACAATTACGACCGCTCCACCGGTTACCCTCTGTTGCTGGAAGACCTGTTCGTGGACCCGGATCTGGCTGTGCTCCAGTTCAGCAAGGCGGCCCGCCGCGTTCTGGCCGAACCGGACGAGGGCTCGGAGGACGGCGCGGGCATCCCCGACGAAATGCTTATGGCCGGAACCGAACCGGTGGAAGACAACTTCCGCACCTTCATCGTCATCCCTTCGGGCATCCGCCTGCATTTCCAGCCCTATCAGGTGGCCCCCTGGGCCGCCGGGCCGCAAACCGTGGATGTTTCGCTGGACGAACTGCAGGCGGCCAAACCCAACCCGGAATTCTGGGACGCCGAGGCTCCGGCCGGAGAAACCAGCAAGCCTTGACACGACAGGCCGCGACGGGTCCGGTACAAGGATAGTTCGGGCCCATGACGGGACGCGCCCCATAGGCAACACATTTTGGAAGGGCGTCCTATCCCGTGCGGAGCCCGGGGAGCTTCCATGACCAGACCCTCGACCCGCCTGGCCTACGCGCGCCACATCGGCCCGTATTCCGCCGACGGCGTGACCGCCGCCTGAACCCGTATCGTGCCCCGGGGGCTGCGCCGGGGTTGTCTGCGGCCCGGCGGGTTATCCGTGGGCATCGGTTGGGACAACCCCGAACTCACGGAACTATGCCGCTATGACGCCCGCGTCGTCGTGCCGGACGGCACGGCGCTTGATCCGGCCGATCCGTCGGATCAGGGCATCGGACTCCAAACCGTGGAAGGCGGCTTGTACGCCTGTTACCGGCGCATGGTCGGCCGCGCCCAATTTTCCGAAGCCCTGAATGAGCTGTTCGGCATCTGGCTGCCGCACAGCGGCTACAAATGCGTGGGGGCTCCCCTGGAAATATATCACAATACTCCGGGCGACGCCGACGGGCCGAACGCGATGCGGGACGTGAGCCTGTGCGCGCCGGTGCGCTCTCTGAACGGCTGACGGACCGCCCGGCGGCTTGAGCGTCGCGGGCAATCCGTCCGGGATGGACAATCAACATAAAGAGAGACGGCCCGGCGGAAAAAGCGAGAGGCCCAAGGATATTTTTATACCCTTGGGCCTTCCTGACTTTTTGTGGTAGCAGGGGGGAGATTTGAACTCTCGACACTACGGGTATGAACCGTATGCTCTAACCAACTGAGCTACCCTGCCACAGGCGACCGTGTCGCAAGAGAGGCTTATAGGGCAAGTCCGGAATTTTGACAAGCATTTTTTGTTCGTTTTGGTTCCGAACCATCCCCACGCGACGGCAAGCGCTTCCGGGCCCTTTTTTTGATTGGACCGACTCAGCGCACCAGGAACCAGTAAACCGGGATGATGAGCAACAATCGGTACACGGCGAAAGGCCGCAAGGTTGTGCGTCCGAGCAGGGCGATAAAAGTTTTGATGGCCGCCACGGCGGACACGAAGGCCACCAGGGTGCCCACCACGAAAAAGGGCAGGTCCGCCGCGCTGAACAGTTGAAACGACTTGAGCAGGTCATAGCCCGCCGCGCCCACAATAAGCGGCACGGCGGCGATGAACGAATATTCGGCGGCCACCTCGCGCCGCAAGCCCAGCAACATCCCTCCCATGATGGTCGAGGCGGAACGGGAAAAACCCGGCCACAAGGCCAGACACTGGAAGCACCCCACGCCGAGCGCCTGACGAAACGAAAGCTGATCGAGGCCGCTCGCGGGATGGACGCGGGCAGGGTTGCGGGCCACCCGCCACTCCACCAGCAACATGCACACCGCGCCGACGCCCAACGAAGCGACGACGCAGGCAGGCGAAAACAACGACTTGATGAAACCGTCGGCCGCCAGACCGAGAAGCGCCCCCGGCAGCGTGGTCGTCACCAGCAGGGCAATGCCGCGCGGCCCGGAAAACGTCCGGTCGGACCGGGGCCGCAGCAAGCCCCGGAAGCGCCCCCAATACAGGAGCAATACGGCCAGGATGGCCCCGAACTGGATGACGATTTCAAACGTGGCCGCGCGGGGGCCGGACAGGCCGAGCGCGTCCCCGACCAGAATAAGATGGCCGGTGGACGACACGGGCAGAAATTCGGTCAGTCCCTCCACCAGACCCAGCAGGGCCGCTATCCACAAACTGTCCATAAGAAAACCGTTCACTCCTGTGCGTTGGCGCGCCCGCCGAGCGCCCGCTCCACAAAGCGCAGCGTTTCCTCGTACAGATGGGGCACGGTGTAGGCGTAGGGGGTAAGAACCCGGGTACGGTTGGCCCCCACCATAAGCGACACAATAACCTGGGCCGTGGCGGCCGCAGCCAGGGTGGGCAGACTGCCGTCCTCCATGCCGCGCTGAAGTTCGGCTTCGAGCACGTTGTGCACTTCGGCGAACTTGCGCAGCATGATATCGCGATCTTCGTTGACCTTCATATCGCTGTAGGGGGAGCACCGCACCAGAACCAGCCAGTTGGACCCGGGGTCCACGGAAAAGTCCAGATAGGCCCGGCAAAAATGCAACACGCCCTCGCGCCCGGTGGGAGCGTCGGCCACGGCAGCCCGCAACACGGTAAGAAAGCGATCCAGCACGTCCAGGCCCGCCGCCAGAAACAATTTTTCCTTATTGCCGTAATGATGGGTCAGCAGCCCCAACGCGACCCCGGCCCGGTCGGAAATTTTTTTGAACGTGGTTTCCGTAAAGCCGTATTCGCCAAACAGCTCTTTGGCCGCCTGCAGCAGCGCCTCTTTTTTGGTCATGGCCACCCCGCCCGCCGTCTGTATAAAGGTATCCGGGCCGGTCGGGGCCGGTCCCGCGCTTCCCGGCGGCGGCATCCGCCCGGAAAGACGTCGATATAATCAGGGTTCTTGTGCCCTACCCGGCCCTAAAAAACAAGCGGGCAACACCGTGGAGCCCCTTAGGAAATCAAAATTTTGTCCGATTTCCCATTTTGACCTTCCGCGGTTAATGAGATAGGAACATCGCGAGAATCGGCGGCGTTCTTTATCCGGCATCGCCGTTTCCGTATCGGAAAAGCGAGCAGCGCATGTTTCTTGTCATAGGTTATGTCATCGTCATCGGGTCCGTGCTCGGCGGCTTCATGATGGAAAGCGGCAACCCGGCTCTGATCTGGCAGCCCGCCGAGTTCGTCATCATCGTGGGGGCCGGGCTGGGAGCGTTTTTCGCATCGCAGACCAAATATTCCTGGGGACTGGTCATGCGCAGCATGAAACGCGTGGCCTCCGACCCCGGCATGAGCAAGGCCCGGTATCTGGAAGTCCTGGCTCTGCTTTATACCATTTTCAACAAAATGAACCGTGACGGCCCCCTCAGTCTGGAACAGGATATCGAAAAACCCGAGTCCAGCGCCCTGTTCAACAAATACCCCACCATAGCCAAAAATCCCCGGGTGGTGAACTTTATCGCCGACACCCTGCGCGTTTATGTGACCACAGGCGATCAGAACGAAATCGAAAGCCTGATGAAGCTCGACATGCACATCACGCGGGAGGAAGACCTCATCCCGGCCCACGGCATCGCGCACATGGCCGAATCGCTGCCCGGCATGGGCATTGTGGCCGCCGTTCTGGGCGTGGTGCTCACCATGTCCATGATCAATGAGCCGCCGGAAATTCTGGGGCACCACATCGGCGCGGCCCTGATCGGCACTTTCATCGGCATTTTGTGCTGCTACGGCATTTTCGGCCCCCTCGGCGACAAGCTGGAACGCTTCGCCAATGAAGAACATTTTTACTACAACGCCATCAAGGAGGCCGTGGCCGCCTCGTTGCGCGGGGCCTCGCCCATCATTGCCGTGGAATACGGACGGCGCTCCATTCCCCAGACCTATCGTCCCGGCTTTTCCGAAATGGAAGAGCATGTGAGGAAGGGATGAGCAGCGCCTGGAAAGTGGCCTACGCCGACTTTGTGACCGCCCTCATGGCCTTTTTTCTGCTTATGTGGGTGCTCAATATGGTGCCGCCCGAAACAAAACAGGGACTGGCCGAATACTTTGCGGAGGAAGCCACCCTTCAGACCAGTTCCACCTCGCCCATATCCAATAATTCCCTGGTCAACGCCACGGACCGCCTGGATTTGCGCAATACTCCCCTCACCGAGCTGCAAAAATCGCAACTGGCCATCATTCAGAAACTGCAAAGCATGATTATGGCCGACGCCGTTCCGCGCAGCGCGTCGGGCATCTCGTCCGACGACATCGGCGTGCAGCTCAGGGTCAACAGCGACGCCATGTTCGACCCCGGCTCCACCGACCTGACGGACTCGGGCCGCAAAGTGCTGGACAGCGTTCTGGACGTCCTGCGGGAATATAACGTCTACCTGGTGGTGCGCGGGCATGCCGACGCGGTGGAGTCCGCTCACTCGGCCTACGCCTCGCCGTGGGACCTGTCCGCCGCCCGGGCGGCCGCCACCGTACGCTATCTGACGGAGCGAGGCATCACGCCCACCCGCCTGCGGGCCGTGGCTTACGCCGATACCCGTCCCGTGGAGCCGGGCACGTCCGAGGCGAGCCTGCGCCGTAATCGCCGGGTGGAATTTTACTTCCACCGGCCCGAAGCCGGAACCGCCAGCATGGAATATTAGCGATCCTTATTTTCCCCCGGCGGGGCAAGCGACTTCCCAAGACGGCGGCCCGTGTGGAACACGGGCCGTTTTTTATTTACTTCCGGAGCAGATGGAAATGGGAGAGCCCGCCTTTCAGACAGGCCTGAAACACGCGTTCGCCTTCGCCGCCGTGTCCGGCCAGCATATCCTCGGCCCGGGCGATATCGCGCACACCCCGCCCGGTCAGAGCCAGAGCGGCCATGCGTCGCAGTTTATCCGCCACACGGGGATGCGATTCCAAAAGCGCCAGCACCCGCTCCCGCTGGGGATGTTCATCCACGCTTACCCCGCCCCGCTCGTCCAGTCCGATGACCAGACGTTCGCCGCGATCGACGCCCGCGCCGTCAAGCAACGCATACAGGCTGTCCAGCGCCTCCGCCTGCATGGCGTCCAGCGCCTCTTCCACCTCGGCTTCCCCCAGGGGGGCGCCGGTTCGCTTCAGAGCTTCCAGCGTCTCCGGCCAGGTTTCCGTCAGGTCCGTTATCCGGCGGGGGCCTTCGCCGAAGCGGACGGACGCGTCGTCATCCATATCCACCCCGTCCGCGAGCTTGCATTCCGTGCCGTTTGCCCGGCGGGAACGCACCGCCAGCATGGACGGCGATAGACCAAAAGGAAATTCCGGGGCCACAGCCACCTCCGGGGAATATTTTGCCTGAGCGCTTCCCTGTTCCGTTCTCTAGCAAATACAGTGCCAGCGATACGCCGACCCCGCCGGGGGCGCGCGGCCCATTCTCCACCCCTCGACAAGCGTCTTCCCCCCCCGTACAATATCGCAAAACCGGAGGGCCCATGCCTCGTATCCTTGCCCTGCTGGCGCTGCTGGCCTGGCTGATCATACTTTCGCCCTATCCCGCCACCGTTTTTATGGGCGGGGCCGCGGCCTGTCTGTCGTTGCCCGTCTATCGTTGGCTGCGCGCCCGCATGAGCCGCATAGTCGCGGTTTCCGTCTATTCCACGGGGCTCTGCGCCTGCCTGCTCGCTCCCTTCGTCGTCGTCACCGTCCTGGTAGCTCCCCAGGCCGTGGCGGGCGTACGCCGTCTCAACGAATGGCGGGCCTCGGGCTGGGCCATTTCGCCCCGACTGGCCGAAACCTTCGACAGCGTGTGGAACTGGCTGATGAAGGTGCCCGGACTCAGCGACTGGCTCACCGAGGTAAGCGACAACCTCAGCGCGATCATCAACTCCTCCATTAAAACCGCGGTCAGCGGAGGGCTGGGTCTGGCCGGAAGCACCATGACGGCCGTGTGGCTGGCTTTTCTGTTCGTCGTTCTGGCCGGTCTGGGCGTGGTGTACGCCCCTACCCTGCACAAGCTTACCCTGCGCGTGACCCAGTTGCCCGAAGCCTCGCTCAACCGTTTCATCCTCACCCTGCGCAACGCGCTCCGGGCCGTGTTCATCGGACTTATCTTCGTACCCATCATTCAGGGTACGCTGACCGGCGTCGGCCTGCGTCTGGTGGGCGTTTCCGAACCCGCCTTCTGGGGGCTGCTGGCGGCCTTCGCGGCGGTTATCCCCGTGGTGGGCACGGCCCTCGTCTGGGCTCCTCTGGCCCTGGTGCTGTGGATACAGGGCTCGCCGGGCGCGGCCCTGGGTTTGGCCGCCTGGGGCTCCATCGTAGTGGCCGGTTCGGACAACCTGGTCCGGCCCTACCTGTTGAAAACCGGCATTGAGGCACCCATGTTCGTGTTGCTCCTGTCCATTCTGTGCAGCATGGCGGCCCTGGGCTTTGTGGGCTTAGTGGCGGGTCCCGTCCTGGTGGCCCTGGGGCAGCGGGCTCTGGCCGAAAGCGACATTCTCAAAAGAGAAGCCGAGCGCCGTTCGCAGCCATAGCCCTGACGCCGAAAAGCCCCCCGCTTTCCTGCAGGGGGCTTTTCGGCATAGCCGACCCACGCGGGAATCAGGCGAAATCAGGGTCCACAGCGGCCCGGCCGTTGTTCAACATCAATTTGATGTACTGCACGCTGCGCTCGTCCACCGGCACAATGGGAAACGGGCGGCCGCAGGCGTCGCACTGGGCCATAGCCGGTTGTGTGGGAGAAAGCAGGGCCACCTGACGGCGGCACGACGGGCACCGGTAAAAAAACAGAATCTCCATCCCCTCGGGGCTGGCGGGCTGTATGGGGCGCTGTGACATGCTGTCCTCGCGAAAAAAAAAGTGAGACGCGCGAAGTCGGGCGCGCCGCCGACAAACCGCCTTGAGGCGGATGCGTTCGTCAGGCCGGAAGCTGCGCCAACACGTCGCCGCTCATGGGCTCGGGCCGGGGCACGCCCCACAGAGACAACAGCGTGGGCGCGATATCGCCCAGTTTGCCGCCCCCGATCAGTTGCACGGAACGGCCTCCCCGCTCCTCGATAATCAATGGAGTGCGATTGGTGGTATGGGCTGTCTGCGGCGCGCCGTCGGGGCCGATCATGCTCTCCACATTGCCGTGGTCGGCGGTAATGCACAACCTGCCGCCCGCTCCCAGCACGGCCGACTCGATACGGCCCAGACACGCGTCCACCGCTTCGCAGGCCGCGATCGAGGCATCCAGCACGCCGGTGTGCCCGACCATGTCGGGGTTGGCAAGGTTGCACACGGCAAAGGCGTACTGGCCGCTGCTCCAGGCCCGGATCAATTTGTCCGTAACCTCGCGGGCGCTCATTTCCGGCTTGAGGTCGTAGGTGGCCACATCCTTGGGCGACTGGACCAGGATGCGATCCTCGCCGGGGAACGGTTCTTCCCGTCCTCCGCTGAAAAAATAAGTCACATGGGCATATTTTTCCGTTTCGGCGATGCGCAACTGCTTGAGCCCCAGGTCCGCCACCACTTCTCCCAGAGTCTGGACCAGATTTTCCTTGCGGAAGGCCACCGGCGCCGCAAGCGAGGCGTCGTAAGCGGTCATGGTGGCCAGGCCCGCCAAATCCGGCCGCGCGCCCCGGTCAAACCCGTCAAAATTGTCGTTGATGAAGGCGGCCGCCAGCTCACGGGCACGGTCGGCCCGGAAGTTGAAAAAGAATACCCCGTCGCCGGAGCGGATCTCAGCCTCGGCCGGGTCCAGGCACACCCGCGGCTTGATAAATTCGTCGGTTTCGCCCGCCGCGTAAGCGGCGCGCAGAGCGGCAGCGGGGTCGTCCACGCGTTCGCCCCGGCCGTGCGCCAGCAGATTCCAGGCCGTTTCCACCCGATCCCAGCGTTTATCGCGATCCATAGCGTAAAAACGGCCGCACATCGTGGCCAGGCGAGCGCCCGTGGCTTCCAGCGCGGGCCGCAGGCGTTCCACATAACCCGCGCCGCCGGTGGGGGCGGTGTCGCGCCCGTCCATAAAGGCCTGAACCAGGGCCGGCACCCGCTGTTCCTGAGCCAGCTTGAGCAGCGCGATCAAATGCTCGATATGGCTGTGCACGCCGCCGTCGGACAACAGGCCCAAAAAGTGCAGCCGTCCGCCCCGCTCGCGCACGGCCGCGCACAGCTCGAGCAGCACGGGGTTGCGGAACAGATCGCCGCTTTCCACGGCCATATCGATACGGGTCAAATCTTGATACACCACGCGCCCCGCGCCGATATTCAGATGGCCGACCTCGGAATTGCCGATAAACCCCTCGGGCAGGCCCACAGCCCGCCCCGAGGCGGCCAGCGAGGTCACGCCCGGCAGGGCCAGAAGGCGGTCCAGATTGGGCGTGCGGGCCAGAGCGGCGGCGTTGCCCGGCCCGGCCGGGGCCAGACCGTAACCGTCCAAAATCAACAACAAAGTAGGAGTGAGGCCGGTCATCACGCGTGCTCCCCGCGCCCGGCTTCGCCGCCAGGAAGGCCCCCGGGCAGGGAGGGGGAAGCGTTGCCCGGTCCCGCCGGGACCTCCAGCGGCTCGGCTCCGCGCCACAGGCTTTCCAGGTTGTAAAGTTCGCGCACCGGCTCCTGAAAAATATGGACGATGATGTCGTTAAGATCGGCCAGAACCCACATGCCGCCCTGATATCCTTCCATGCGCAGAAATTCATAGCGCTCGCGGTCGCACAGTTCCAGCAGGCCGTCGGCCAGACTGCGGGCGTGACGGGCCGACGAGGCCGAGGCGACGATGATCGCGTCGGTGAGAGGGTTGCCCGCCAGCTCGAACGCCGCCACGTCGCGGGCCTTGTGTTCGGTCAGCCAGGCCAGAATAACGCCGGCCTTGTCCCTGGCCGGAATGGTCGAAAACTTTTTTTCTTGGGTCATGCCTTCCTCGTGCTGAGCGATCATGGGGTTATCAGACCTCATCGGATGTACTCCATTCCTGTCGGCAGCGCAAACGCCGCGCGCCGCCGCAAAGCAGGCGCATCTTATGCGCGTTTGCCCTTATGGCGCTGCGACGGCAGCGCCCGAAGCCGCGGACGCCCCCTGAATCCGGAGTCGCGGGATGCGGTTGCGCCGTCGGATCGGCTTTCAAGCTTGTTCATGACAATCAACTTGGATTGTTGGATTTTATATTTAGATATGTCTGCCCCGACCGCCGTCTGACGCCTTGACCGGGCTGGAAAAATGGGGCAAGCAAAAAGCGTTTTCGACTGGTAGCCAACAGGAGTGATTATCCTATGATGTTTCAGCCCGATCTGGAAACGTTGCCGCGTGAGGAGCTTGAGGTTCTTCAACTGCGCCGCTTGCAAAACCAGTGCGCGCGCGTGTACGCCAACGTGCCGTTTTACCGCCGCCGCTTTGAAGAGATAGGCATTACTCCCGAGGACATCAAGTCCCTGAGCGACCTGAAACTTCTGCCTTTTACCGAAAAGCAGGACATGCGCAACAATTATCCTTTCGGATTGTTCGCCATGCCTCGGGAAAACATCGTCCGTCTGCACGCCTCCAGCGGCACCACGGGCAAGGCCACGGTGACCGGCTACACCCGGCGCGACATCAGCAACTGGGCGGACTGCATGGCCCGCAGTCTGGCCATGGCCGGGCTGTCGGCCAAAGACATCATCCATGTGGCCTACGGCTACGGCCTGTTCACCGGCGGCCTGGGCGCCCACTACGGCGTGGAACGCCTGGGAGCCACGGCCATTCCCGCCTCGGGCGGCTCCACCAAGCGGCAGGCCCAGCTTATCCGCGACTTCGGCACCACCGGCATCTGCTGCACGCCCTCGTACGCGCTGCATGTCTACGACGCGGCCGTCGAACAGGGCATCGACATCAAGCAACTGCCTTTGCGTGTAGGCGTGTTCGGCGCGGAACCCTGGACCGAGGAAATGCGCCACGACATGGAGCAGAAAATGGGCATTCAGGCCCTGGACGTGTATGGACTGTCCGAAATCATGGGGCCGGGCGTGGCTATGGAGTGCGCCGAGGGCCGCAACGGCCTGCATATTCAGGAAGACCATTTCCTGGCTGAAATCATCGACCCGGTGACGGGCGAACAATTGCCCCTGGGCGAACGCGGCGAACTGGTCATCACCACCCTCACCAAAGAGGGCATTCCGCTCATCCGCTACCGCACCCGCGATATTACCAGCCTGAGCCACACGCCCTGCTCCTGCGGCCGCACTTTCGCCAAGTTGCATCGCTTCACGGGGCGCACCGACGATATGCTCATCATCCGGGGCGTCAACGTCTATCCGTCCCAGATCGAATCCATCCTGCTGGAAACCGAGGGCGTGTCGCCCCATTACCAGATTATCGTCACCCGCGAGGGCGCGCTGGACAACGTGGAAGTTCAGGTGGAAGTGTCGGGCAGCAATTTCTCGGACACCATCAAGGACCTGCAACGCCGCGAAAACGCCATCCAGAAAACCATCAAGGAATTTCTGGGCATTACTTCCAAGGTGCGTCTGGTGGAACCGCGTACCATTCAGCGTTCCGAAGGCAAAGCCGTGCGCGTGCTCGACAAACGCGCCAAGGCCGACGCGTAGACGCCCTTCCCCTTTTCACGCCAGGGCCTTCCAGAACATTCCGGAAGGCCTTTTTATACCGGAGAGACGGCATGATCGATGCTCACGTCCATATCGCCCCCGGCGGAGGAGGCTCCGGTCTGCTCCCCGCCGAGGCGCTGCGTCTGGCCGCGCTGCGCGGCTTTCGCGCGGTGGGACTCATCGTGCGGAGCGACGGCGGCTTCGACGTTTCGCTCCGCCTCCTGAGCGAACGGGTACAAGGCCTGAGCCTGTTCGTCAATGTGGAGGCTTTTGTGGGCGTGGAACTGGTCCACGTGCCCCCCGCCCTGCTGCCCGATGCCGTGACCGAGGCTCGGCAGGCGGGCGCGGAGCTGGTTCTGGTTCACGGCGAAAGCCTGGCCGACGCTGTGGCCGAGGGGACCAACCTGGCCGCCGTGGAGGCCGGGGCCGACATCCTGGCCCATCCCGGCCTGATCGACGATCAGACGGCCGCCTACGCGGCGGAAAAGGGCGTGGCCCTGGAGCTTTCGGCCTGCCCCCGCCACGGCCTGACCAACGCCCACGTAGCGGTCATGGCCGAACGCCACGGCTGCATGTTGGCTCCGGGCGGCAATGCGCGCACGCCGGAAGAATTTTTGCGTCTGCCGTCCTGGGACGCCGTATGCCGGGGCGCGGCCCTGTCCGACGCCGCGCGGGAACGCTTCCGCAACGATGCGGCAACACTGGTGAAACGCTTTATGGATGCGCGCCGGAAAACTTTACGGGAAAAAAGCGTGTTTTCCGCTTGACGATCGGGTGCCCCCCTGCTAATTAACCTCTTCGCCGATGGGGAACGCCCATGTAGCTCAGTAGGTAGAGCGCATCCTTGGTAAGGATGAGGTCTGCAGTTCAATTCTGCACATGGGCTCCAGAGATTCCCCCCGGTATAGAGTCGGGATGTAGCGCAGTCTGGGAGCGCACTTGAATGGGGTTCAAGGGGTCGGAGGTTCAAATCCTCTCATCCCGACCAGAAATTTAGGACTTATGGTGAAAGCCGTAAGTCCTTTTTCTGTTTAAGCTGTCGCCTCCGGCGGCTGCTTGCCGCCGCGGGCAAGTTTCATCAGTAAGTTCAGCTTCGGCAATCCGCGGCCATATTCCGAAGAAGTATCGCCGGACGCTTCCGCCACGCCGCAGAAAACCGGCCGGGTCATGCAAGAGATAAAAGCGACGAAAAATTGAAACCAGGCGGGTCAATCCTGTCAGGATGCCTGAGAAAAGAAGAAGTAAAGCATGCTCGCCTTGCCGGTTCCGAAAGATTGCCTTTGGAATGCGTTTCGGCAGGAAAACTTTGAGTCACTATCTTTACGGCAAGTCGACATATATTTCGTATAGTTTAAACAATCAAACACAGATCGCAACGGAGCGCGCGAAAATTCAAGCGCAAGGCGTTCTTTTACTCGACATCCGGCGCGCAAACTCCGGCCGATGCGGCCCGCGCGCATCCCGTCAACGGGCGAGATGAGTCACCAAACCGTGAACGAGTTGCAGGCTGGCAGGTGAAAGCCCTGGCAACAGGTCAATAATTTCCTTAATTTGATCTTTGTTGTCCGCGCTGCCCATATACTCGAAGAGGCTGGCGACGGACACATTCAACACCTGAGAAATTTTTTCCAGGGTTTCCAGAGTAATATTCGCCTGTCCATTTTCAATCAGGCTCACATGTCCATAGGTTATGCCCGCCGTCGCCCCAAGGTCGCTCTGGGTCATTTCCTTCTGCAGTCTCAATTCACGTATACGCTTGCCCATTATGGCTCGTAGCGTTTGCGCTTGAGCAGTATCGAGGCCATCTTTTTTTCGCGTTTTTCTGGCTCTAACCATAGAAACAAACCTCTTTTTTCTGACTATAGCTGAATATCACAACAATGTAAATTTTATTTTTAAACATACCCAGCCTAGTAACTATACAAATATTTTTCATTTTTTAATTTAATACTGCATTAAACAATTTTATACAAATAAAATATCTTCATTATTTGTTCTATTATAAATGCTGTTTATATAATTATAGTTACAACCATATACCCTTATGTTGCATCAATATATAAGTTTTATATAAAAATACAATATTTTGCCATCTCATATATAAAACATATTGTATAATACACCAAGAACTATACGTATGTTTTATACAAGTTTATGACCAGTAAATTATGCACCTGTAAAGAATTGAAAGTAAGCATATCTATATTTGCATTGAATCAAGTATGCTCCTTGAAAAAAATGATAATCATACATTTAAAATCAAAATATTCCTAAATGTTGCCACAATATTTCTGCCATATTCCACAAATTCCTCGCCCTATCTCCCCTGTTTCCAAGAAACCATGAAGGGTCTATTTTTCACTTCGGTCTTTTGTATATTGTCGACAGACGACAAAATATCCCGTTAGAATCCCGACAGCCTTTTCTGCATACGCGGCCGCCCTTCCGGTTGTCGGAGCATATCGAATTCACAGGAACCAAGCGCCATTACGCCAATCAAACGAGGCATCCGGCGAGCCGACGGAAAATATCGCTCGAAACGAGCGTGTTGCCCGAAAGCTCTCCTTCACGCTGCGGAACGGGGCGGTCCCCTCCGAATGCGAAGCGGGGAGCCGCCGCAGGCCCCCGGGCGCAGCCCGCCTCCGCCCCGAAAACGTCTCCCGAACGTCGAGGCGGCAGAGCGGACACGCCACACTCAGAAGCTGCAACTTTTGTAGCACCATGCGCGCCCATTTGGAAACAAAAAAATAAAATAAATTTTATTCCTATAGTTATAAAAGAACACACCAAATATTTTTCCCGGCATGAAGGAGAGTCGGCTTATAGCGGCCACCCAAACGGGCATGCCGCCGCCCGACTTCCCGGACGACGGGCGGCGGAGCGGCGTGAGCGTGATTCCGGAGCTTGCCCGGAATGGGGCGGGCGACTACGGTTATAGGCAGCGGTGCCCGCAGGGGGCCGAACCGTCAAAACGTGACGCGCAGGGCCGCCCACATGACATCGTCGCTGGAACGGCGCCGTTCTTCCCGCATGTATGAAAGGCGCAACCCCCAGTCTCGTCCGCCGGGAAGGGCGCGTCCGAATTCCAGGCCGGTGCGGACGATGAGAGCGTCGTTTTCGCGCGGACGCGAATGCCCCCGGAACGACGGGCAAACGCCCCCGTCCATCCTGCCTTCGGTAAAGGAAGCCACACTGCGGAGCCGACGGCCGCCGTAGTCGTGCCTCCCCCCCAGTTCGAGCGTCGGAGTCAGGTGCGCGGATTCCGTGAGACGGAACCGATAATCAACGGAGGCCCCGAGCATGGACGTAAAAAATCGTGTATGACGGCCCTCCGTCCGTGTGTCGAAAGGACCGCCGTGTTCCGTTACCCCCGGCTGACGCAACCAGATGTGGCGGACGGAAGCCGCGGGAGCAATGCGTCCCCGTCCCAGAAAAGTCAGGTCGTAGGCCGCCTCCAGCCCCACGCTCGAGATGTGGTGGGCAAAGGCGCTTTCACTGCGGCCCAGACCGGCGGGATTGCGACGCAACGTATTGCCGTGCCTGGAATAGGCTCCGTCCAGCGTGAAGCGCGGGCCTTGGGGAACGGCATAGCGCGAGAAGACCCCGAAATGTCTGGACGAGCTTTCGGCGTCGGCGTTTATGCCCCGGAAGGAAGTATCCGTATGCGTATAGCCGCCATAAGCCCCGACGCTCCAGTTTGAGCCGAGGGTCCAGTCCAAACCCAGAACAAAGCCGTTGGAGTCGGCGTCGTATCCGGCGTATCCCCGGCGGGCCTCGGCGCTTTGACCGAAGCTGCCCAGGTACCCGCCCCACAGACGCAAACCGTGGTCTTCCGCCGGGGCGGGGCCTGCGGCCCGGCTGTCCGCCCAAGACATGCGCCGGGCCTGTTCCACCACCCGCCGGTGCGTATCCAGGCTCACCCAGCCCAGGGTCAGCACCGCCTCGGGCGGCACCGAGCCCAGGTCCGCTTTAAGGCGATCAAAAGCGTCGCCGCTCAGAATAATCCTGAGTCGATATAGAAGCTGTTGTTCAGGACCAGCTTTGTCCCATCCGCGTTGGCCAGGAACGAGGTGCGCTGATCCGCGTCCGCCGTCAGACTGACGGAACCGCCCCCCGTGCCGATATAAAACACGCCGCCTTTGCCCTCGGCGTAGTTGTTGAGGAAAAATCCGTTTTTGATGGTGGTGTCGGTTCCGGATATGCCGCCCGCGATGTCTCTCCCCGCATACAGGCCGCCGCTGTCCGCTCCGGCCTGATTGGAGAAAAAGCGGGAGTCGACAAGTCCGCCGCTCAGGCCGTCCGCCCCCAAGTACACCCCGCCGCCCCGCAGACCGGCGACGTTCTCGCTGAAGTCGACGTTGGCGATGCCGTTTCGCACGCTGCCCGCGTATACCGCCCCGCCTCCGCCCTGAAGAGCGCTGTTCCGCGCGAAAGCGGTCCCGACGATGCCGCCATTGTCCAGATAGATGCCGACGCCCGTTTGATACCCCGCGCTGTTGCGGATGAAAAACGCGTAGTCGGCCAGGGAACCGGTGAAATCACCGCCTACGTAGAGGCCGCCGCCGTGATTCCCGGCCTTGTTGTCGGCGAAATAATTGGCGCTGACGTCGCCGCTGAAAGCTCCGGCCACATACATGCCCCGCCTTGGCCGCCGGCGGTATTGGAGTCGAAATGGGCATCGCCGTTCAACCCTCGGATGCCGCCGGAAAAACTTCCGCTCAGGTATACCCCGCCGCCGTTGGCGGCCTGGTTGCCGCGAAACGCGGAATTGACATTCCGGCCGAGAGGCCCCCGGCCAGCAGCGCGCCGCCGTTACCCGTGGTCCGGCCGTTGCTCATTTCTATGTTGGCGACTCCGCCCAGGCCCGTCGCGCCCATGTCCATGAGCCGAAACGTGTTGTTGCCGAGCACCATGCCCGCTTGCCCGTCGAGACTGAGGCCGTCTGTACTTCCGCCGACAGGCCCGGTCAGAACAAGATTCGCGCCGGGCGGCGTCAGTTGAAGAACGCCGTCGACGTTGCCCGCGTCCTTGAGAGCCGCGTCCAGGGAGGCGGTATCCGTGAACGAGGCCGCCAGGACGGCCGGAGCCCACCAGCACGACAGAACCATAAGGAACCAAAGACCAAACACGGTTTTGCGAGGCGACATGAATACATCCTTTTAGGCCGGAAGTCGGACATGGCGGACGCGGCCGGGGGTTGCCCGCGCGCGACGCTATGCCGAACCTAAAGGAAAGCCGCCGCTTTTTGTATGAGTATCTCCCTTAACGACAAAACCGCCGATCCCCGACGGGCTTCGGCGGTTTTCACAGGCGAAACGCCGCGCTTAATCTTCGGGCTCGAAATCCTCGGGCAACTCGAAGTTGAAGTATACGTTCTGCACGTCGTCCAGATCTTCCAGCGCGTCGTTGAAGCGCATGAGCTTACGGGCCGTTTCGGCGTCCACGGCCACGGTGGTTTTGGGCACCATAGCCAGGGCGGCCGATTCCATCTCCACGCCCTGCGTTTCCAGAGCTTCACGCACGGCGTTGAAGTCCGTCATGGCGGTGTGGATTTCCCAGGTATCGCCCTCGTCCTGCACGTCGTCGGCTCCGGCCTCAAGGGCCAGACCCATCACCGCGTCCTCATCGGGATATTTTTCCTTGCTCAGCTCAATGACGCCCAGGCGATCGAACTGAAAGGCCACCGAGCCGCTTTCGCCCATGTTGCCGCCATGCTTGGTAAATACGTGCCGCACTTCGGCTACGGTGCGGTTTTTGTTGTCGGTGGCCGTTTCGACGATGACGGCCACCCCGCCCGCGCCGTAACCTTCATACATGATTTCGGTAAGATCGCCGCCCGCATCCTGACCGGTGCCCTTGCGGATGGCGGCCTCAATCTTGTCTTTCGGCAGGTTGACGGCCTTGGCGGCCGCTATGGCGGAACGCAGCCGGGCATTGCCCGCCGGGTCGCCACCGTTCTTCGCGGCAATGATGATTTCCTTGGCGGCCTTGGTGAAGGCCTTGCCCCGCTTGGCGTCCTGCGCGCCCTTGCGGAGCTTGATGTTGGCCCATTTGCTGTGTCCTGACATAAACTCAAGCCTCCGAACGATTTTCGCCCCCGACGGGAGCGCTTTTGAACCCCAGGCCAAGCTCGAAAATTTCTTTGCTCTCGGCGCGGGAACTATTGGGTTTGAAGGTTTTAACGCTGTCGAAACGCGCCCGCACGGCCCGCGCCAGCTCCTGAAAATCCGGCCCCATGAAAATTTTGGCCACAAAACGGCCGCCCGGCTTCAACCAGCGGTCGGCCACCGCCACAGCCTCCAGGCACAGTTCCAGCGACCGGGCCTGATCGGTAAATTTCGTCCCCGTGGTACGCGGCGCCATATCGCTCATCACCAGATCGAAAGGCCCCGTTTCGTCCAGCAGAGCCTCGAATTCGGGCGTGCGCTCAAACACGTTCTCCCGCAGAAAGGTTACATTGGCCGGAAACGCGGTTTCGGTGGACTGAAGATCGCAGGCCAGCACCAGCCCCCGGGGGCCGACACGTTCGGCGGCGTACAGGCTCCACGACCCGGGGGCGGCCCCCAGGTCCAGGACCTTCATGCCTGCTTTCAACAGGCGGAACCTTGCGTCCATTTCCTTCAGCTTGTACACTGAACGGGCGGGATAGTTCTCGCGTTTCGCCTTCAGAAAATAGTGGTCACGATATGTTTTCATGGTCGATCGGCGTTATCTATCCCATTTCTTTGCCGTAGCCAAGTGGCAAGTCGGGGCGTATCCATGTCGCTGCCCTTTCATCCCCGCATTCGGGATAGCCTGAACCGTCCCCGAACCCTGGCTACCGGTCCGGAATCCTTTGAATTTTTAACGTGGTCCCCGATCGGGGACAATCCTGATGCGAGCGCCGCGCGCACGGGGGCCGCTCTGGTGCTCGGCCTCGGCCCGTGCCCCGCGGACGCGGCGCGCCTATTGGAAGGACGCACCGGGGCGGACGAGGACGAACGCGAAACGGCGGCCCCGGACGCGGCCGTTCCCCTGGCCGCCCGGCGCCAGGTGGCCTGGGTGGAATGCCCGGACTTCGAACGGGCCCTCGCCGCCGGCGGAGCCGAGCCGCTTCCTCCGCCTCCGCATTGGGTACGGCTCACCCCGGACGAAGCCCTGCGCTTTGCGGCCGAAACCCGGCCCGCCATATGGACCTACCGCCAGGCCCGCCGCCTGTTTCCGGACTTCTGGGCGCCGCTTTTCGGCCGCCTGGAGGCCTCCGCGACCACGCCCGGCCTCCGCCGCGCGGCCCGAACGGTGCTGCTGCCCGGCGGCCCCCGCGATCTGCTGCATCTGGAACTGTGGGACGCGTTGACGGCCGAAGGATATCAGCCTCTGGCTCCGCCCCGGGCCGGTCGTCAGGGGGCCTCTCTGGTCCGACGACTGGAGGCGCGCCCCCCGGCCTTCTGCCTGTCCGTCAATTTAAGAGGATTGGACCCCGGCGGCGAAACCTTCCATCTGCTGGAGGCCCTGGGCGTGCCCGTGGTCCTGTGGTTTGTGGACAACCCCTGGCATATCGTCTCCGCTCTGCGCCTGCCCTGGTGGAAAAAAGCCGTCCTGTTCGTCAGCGACGCCACCTTTATTCCCGAATTGCGGCGGCACGGAGCGGAGCGGGTCTATCCCTTGCCTCTGGCGGCCTCGCCCCTGTTCCGCCCCCGCGCCGACCCGGCGCTGCCCGCGGGCGCCCGTGTTCTGTTTGTGGGGCGTTCGACCTTTCCGGGCCGGGATGCCTTTTTCGGCGCGTCTCATCCCCCCGTCGAGCTGTCACGTCGGGCCGAAACTCTGCTGGAGCGCGGAGGTCGCCCCGACTTCCACTGGTGGACCGAGGAAATGGGCCTGGACACCCTATGGCCCGGCCACGCCGTACGCGCGGCCGGAGCCGGGGCCGAAGCCTGTTCCTTGCTCCACCGCGCCCTGTGGTTGAAAAAAATGGCTCCCGCCGGACTGGTCGTGGTGGGCGACAAAGGCTGGAAACATCACCTGCCGCCCGGGCCGCCGGAAACGCCGTTGCTCCCGCCGGTGGACTACTATACCACACTCCCCGGTCTGTATCGAGCCGCGTCCTATACCTTCAACGTCACCAGCCTGCTTTTGCCCGGCGGCCTGACCCAGCGCCACTTTGACGTATGGCGGGCCGGAGGTTTTTTGCTTACCAACCGTACGGACGGACTCGACATTTTTCCGCCCGAACTGGTCGACCCGATTACTCTGGACGCCGAGTGCACGCCGCAGGAATGTATATCCCGTCTGGAGCGTCGGGCCGGAACCCGCCGCGAGCTTCAGAATGCATGGCAAAAAATTCTTGATGAATCCCACACTTACCGACATCGTATCCGATTTATGGTCGAATGTCTTGCCGAATCGCTTGACGGAAGCGGCGCATCTTTATAAAAAGAATTGTTCCTGATAAGAAATCATTGCACCGCTCATCCCCTCCCGTTTAACCTGAGCGGACCGACTCCGGCTCGGCACAGGCAACCCGCAGGATTCCCCGTTGCAAGATTCTACGGACTTGTCAGACTTAAACGGCGGACGATCTTCATCCTGACCGACTTCAACAAACGCACAATGTTTAACGGAGGCCAATATCCATGACCAATCAGCATGAAGTGTACAAATGCATGCATTGCGGCAACATCGTCGAGGTACTGCACGGCGGCGGCGCGCCTCTGGTATGCTGCGGCGAGGAAATGAAACTGATGAAACCCGGCACCACCGACGGCGCGTTGGAAAAGCACGTGCCCGTCATCGAAAAGACGGCCGACGGCTATAAGGTGCTGGTGGGCGCGGTGGCCCATCCCATGACCGAAGAACACTATATCGAGTGGATCGAAATCATGGCCGACGGCCGCACCTACCGCAAATTCCTCCACCCCGGCGACGCGCCCGTGGCGGAATTCCGTCTCAAGGCCGACAAGGTGACGGCCCGCGAATACTGTAATCTGCACGGCCTGTGGCAGGCCGAAGGATAACGCTTCGCTTTTTTTTCGGATGTTTTTTCACAACGGCATCCATAACCCTTTTACCATGACTGGAGTAACGACCATGGATCAGAAATACGAATGCGCTGTGTGCGGCTATGTGTATGACCCGGCGGAAGGCGATTCCATGAGCGGCATCGCCCCGGGCACCAAGTTTGAAGACCTGCCTGACGACTGGGTATGTCCCGTGTGCGGCGCGCCCAAGTCCCAGTTCAACCCGGCGTAACGCTTACGGCGGCCGTGCGGGAAAAGTTTTTCCGCGCGGCCGGTGAGCGTTGGGAGACAACGGCGATCATGCCGGCGTCCGGGGAGCGGAGGCTCCCCCTTTTTTTCACCGGACGGAGGCCCTCATCTCCGCCCGCCGACCCGCACTTGCGATTACGGAGCTTTCGGTCATGCAACCTGTTCTTCTGAAACCCGACATCTATTGGGTGGGCGCGGTGGATTACAACCTGCGCAACTTTCACCACTACAGCCGCTCTCCCCTGGGCAGCACTTACAACGCCTATCTGGTGCGCGACGAAAAAACCGTATTGTTCGACACCGTAAGCGCCCATTATTACGACGAACTGGTGGAGCACATCTCGGCTGTGGTCGAACCGTGCAAAATCGACTACATCGTATGCAATCATCTGGAGCAGGACCACTCCGGCGCGCTGCCCCGCATTGTGGAACTGTGCCGGCCTGAAAAAATTTTCGTGTCCCCTCTGGGACAGAAATCCATCACCGGCATTTTCAACACCGAGGGTTGGCCCATCGAAGTGGTCAAGGACGGCGACCGCCTCAACATCGGCCGACGCAACATCACCTTCCTCGAAACGCGTATGCTGCATTGGCCCGACAGCATGGTTTCCTATCTTGAGGAAGACAAGGTCCTCATCAGCAACGATATTTTCGGCCAGAACGTGGCCACCTCGCGCCGTTTTGTGGATGAATACGACCGCTCTTTGCTGCTGCGGGCCATGAAGGACTATTACTATAATATTGTCCTGCCCTACTCGCCCATGACCCTCAAAGCCCTGGACCGCATCGCCTCGCTGGGGCTGCAATTCGACGTCATCGCCCCGGACCACGGGCTTATCTTCCGCACTCAGGAAGACATCGACTTCGTGATCCGCAGTTACCGCGAATTTGCGGAACAGAAGCCCAAGCTCCAGGCCGTCATCGCCTATGACACCATGTGGTCGGCCACCGAACGCATGGCCTGCGCGGTGGGCGACGGTCTGGACGACGAAGGCGTGCCCTACCTGCTCATCGACATGCAGCACAATCACTACAGCGCGGTGATGAACGCCCTGGCCGACAGCGGCGCGCTCATCCTGGGTTCGTCCACCCGCAACAACATGCCCATGGTCAACATGGTGGCCCTCATGGCCCACGTCAAAGGCCTCAAGCCCCAGAACCTGGTGGGCGCCAGCTTCGGCGCCTACGGCTGGTCGGGCGAGGCCCCCAAAATGATGGCCGAGGAACTGAAGGCCATGAAGGTGGACGTGGTGGGCGAGCCTTTGAAGGTCGCCTTTGCACCCAAGGCGGACGATCTGGCCAAGGCCCGCGCCCTGGGCGCGGAAGTGGGCCGCGCGCTGAAGGAAAAAATCAAGAACTTCCAATAGTCCCGACGCTTATCCGACGGAGTCGGAGCCGAGCTCCGGCTCCCGTCGGGCGGACGCGCCCGGTATCCGCGGGGCGTCCTTGAAAGCGCTTCCATTACGATGGGTGGAAACCTGTCTGCAACGCACGCCCGCACGGCGGACGGCCGTCCGCTCGCGGCCGCCGGAACGGATTTCGCCTGAGGCCGTTCCCATCAGGCAAAGGGGAACTTATGGATGTCATTCTGTTGTCACGCCTGCAATTTGCGGTGGCTGTCTTCTTCCACTTCATTTTCGTGCCGCTGACGCTGGGGATCACCGTTCTTTTGGCGATCATGGAAACTCTGTACGTCCGCACCGGGGATGAAACCTACAAACGCATGACCCGGTTTTGGGGCAAGCTGTTCCTCATCAACTTCGTGCTGGGGGTGGTCACGGGCATCACCCTGGAATTCCAGTTCGGTACCAACTGGTCCCGCTACTCGGCCTATGTGGGCGATATTTTCGGCTCGTTGTTGGCCATTGAAGCCACGGTAGCTTTCTTTCTCGAATCCACCTTTGTGGCCGTGTGGGCCTTCGGCTGGAACAAGGTCGGTAAAAAACTGCACTGTTTCGCCATCTGGGCCGTGGCCGCGGCGGGCAACCTGTCCGCCGTGTGGATCATCCTGGCCAACGGCTTCATGCAGAATCCCGTGGGCTACACGTTGCGCAACGGCCGGGCTGAATTGGAAAACTTTTGGGCCGTGCTGACCAACCCCTATGCCTGGGGTCAGTTTTTCCACACCGTGACCTCGTCGTGGATGCTGGCGGGCTTTTTCGTACTGGGCATCTCGGCCTGGCACCTGGCGCGCCGCAACGAGGGCGAACTGTTCCGCAAGTCGGTGCGCATCGCCGCGCCCTTCACCCTGATCATGGCCCTGCTGGTGGCCGTGGCCGGGCATCAGCAGGGCATGATCGTGGCCGAATACCAGCCCGCCAAGCTGGCCGCCATGGAATCCCACTGGGAAACCGGCAGCAACGTGCCCATGTATGTGCTGGCCTGGCCCGACGAGGAAGCGCGCCAAAACAGCGTCCAGGCCATTCCTCTGCCCGGCGTGCTCAGCTTCATGGCCTTCGGAAACTTCCACGCCGAAGTGAAGGGACTCGACGCGTTTCCGGCCGACGACATCCCGCCCGTGCTGCTGTCCTTCCTGTCCTTCCGGCTCATGGTGGCGCTCGGCGGGCTCTTTATCCTTCTGGCGGCCTGGGCTTGGCTCAAACGGGGCGACCTGGCCTCGTCGCCTCTGCTGACCAGACTGCTGGTCTGGCTTGTTCCTCTGCCTTACATCGGGATTATGGCGGGGTGGATGTTGGCCGAAGTGGGACGTCAACCCTGGATCGTATACGGCCTGATGCGCACCTCCGACGCGGTATCCCCGGTGCCCGCCTCGTCGGTGGGGCTGTCGTTGCTGGCTTTTATCGTGATCTATACGGCCCTGGGCATTCTCGACGTCTATCTGCTCATCAAATACGCCCGCAAGGGTCCCAAGGCCGACACGACCGGCAGCGTCGGCGCCGACGATACGACCGGCGCCCTGTCCGACAACGCGGGAGCATAAGCCATGCTGGTAACAATCTGGTTCCTTCTCTGGACCCTGCTGTGGGCCGTCTACTTCATTCTGGACGGCTTCGACCTCGGTTCGGGCACGTTGATGCCCTTCCTGGCCCGAAACGACACGGAAAAACGCTACATCTACAATGCCTCGGGGCCGTTCTGGGACGGCAACGAAGTGTGGTTGATCACCGCCGGGGGCGTAACCTTTGCCGCCTTTCCCCTGGCCTACGCCACCATGTTCAGCGCCCTGTACGCCCCGCTGCTCATCCTGCTTTTCGCCCTTATCTTCCGGGCGGCGGCCTTCGAGTTCCGCAACAAGGTGCAGTCCGACGGCTGGCGGCGACTCTGGGATATATGCCTGGTTCTGGGCAACTTTCTGCCCGCGTTGCTGCTGGGCGTGGCCTTCGCCAACCTGTTCCGGGGCATTCCCATCGACGCCGACGGCGTATATCACGGCTCCATCCTTACCCTGCTCAATCCTTACGGGCTGGCGGGCGGCGTGCTGTTTGTGCTGATGTTCGCCTTCCACGGCGCGCTGTGGCTGGAACTGCGGACCGTAGACGAGCTGCGCGAACGAGCCCGCAAAGCGGCCTTCATCATCTGGCCTCTGCTTTTGTCCATGACGTTGCTGTTCATCGTCCTTACGGCGGTATACACCAATACCTTCGCCACATTCCGCAGTCATCCGGTCATGTACGTGGCGCTGGTGCTGGCCGTGGCGGGCCTCGTCGCCGCTCGGCTGACCCTGGGCAACGGGGCCATGCTGGCGGCCTGGCTGTGCAGCGCTCTGTTCATCCTGGGCGCAACCTTCTTCGGCGTGCTCGGCATGTACCCGAACCTGATCATTTCCAGCCTCGACCCGGCCTATAGCGTGACTCTGGCCAACGGAGCTTCCAGCCCGCTGACTCTCCAGATCATGCTTGGTGTGGCTCTGGTGGCCGTACCCGTGGTTATCCTGTACCAACTGTGGGTATATGTGGCCTTCGCGCGCCGTCTCACCCCCGAAGAACTGGGATCGGATCACGCCTACTGAGCCCGATTCCGGCATATATCCCATAATGCAAAGGGCCGCCTTCATCCGAAGGCGGCCCTTTGCGCTTTCCCTCGCGGCATATTGTCAACGCTTACGGCAGCTTCATCATTGTTCCTCGCGCGGCTAACGTCCTAGAATATTTTGTCGTTGAAAATACCTGTCCCCACCAGGCCTTATGTTCGGGCCCGAGGGGTTCACGCCTGAAGCCGGAGCGTTACGCCGCAAGAGCAGTTCGACTTGGGCTTCGGCATAAGCGGCTGTAGCCTCGCTATGCTTGCCGACAGCCGCTAAAAATGCGGCGGCGCCAGAGGAAGGACGGCGCGGCGCCCTCGGCCGTCAGCGCGAAGCGCTCCACGGATAAGGAGAGCGGAAGTCTCGCCTTGTTCGGCTCCGCGGAGCATTTCAATGGCGAAATGCCCTAACCTGAAAAAACAGACGCCCTCGCCCGGCGAGAGCGCAAGGAGCAGACCCATGAGCCTTTTTCACAAAGACAAACCGTTCCTCACCCCGGACACCCAGGCCTTCATTGATGAACTGGCCCGACGAAAGACGCCCGCCGTCAACGATCTGTCCCCCCAGGACGCCCGCAAACTGTTGTCTCAGGCCCAGGCCAATCCCAAAAAACTGATGCCCGCCGAGATCAAGGACCTGGACCTGAAAGTGGGGCCCACCGGCACGGTGTCCACCCGCTTTGTCCGACCCGAATCGGCCAAGGGGAAACAGCCCGTTATTCTCTACATCCACGGCGGCGGATGGGTCATGGGCGACAAGCACACCCATGAACGCCTGATCCGCGAACTGGCTCAGGGCGCACAGGCGGCCGTGGTGTTTCCGGACTACACGCCTTCGCCCGAGGCACAGTTCCCCGTCCCCCTGGACCAGATCGACGCCGTGTTCACCCACGTTATGGACAACGCTGCCCAGTACGACTTGGACCCCACCCGCGTCGCCTTCGCCGGCGACAGCGTGGGCGGCAACATGGCGGCGGCCATGACTTTGCGAGTCATGGACCGCAAAGGCCCCAAGCCCTGCTTCCAACTTTTGCTCTATCCGGTGACCGACGCCGCTTTCGACACCGACAGTTACAAAGAGTTCAGCGACGGTCCCTGGCTGACCCGCGACGCCATGAAATGGTTTTGGGATCAGTACGCTCCGGACGAAGACAAGCGCAAGGACTTCATGGCCTCGCCTCTGAGGGCCGCCACGGAACGCCTGAAGGGCCTGCCCCCCACCCTGATTATCACCGACGAAAACGACGTGCTGCGCGATGAGGGCGAGGCTTATGCCCGCAAGCTCATGCAGGCGGGTGTACCCACTGCCTGCGCACGCTATCTGGGCGCCTGTCATGACTTTCTGATGCTCGACGCCCTGGCCGACACGGCCCCGGCCCGGGCCGCTCTGCGTCAGTGCTGCAACGAACTGCGGCTGCACTTGCATGGCGCGGACTAGGCGCGCCCGGGCGCGGCGACGAACAGGGCCGGGGTTCCCCGGCCCTCGGGCCGACGGCGCACTCCGCTTCGCGGCGTTTACGTCGCCGACGGCGACAGGAGCCGCCGGGCGGGGATGCGCGACGGCACGACGCGCAAGGGAAGGGCAGACAGGAAAAATGCGGCGCAGTTCAACGCCATACCTCACTCATGAGACGCAACGCGTTGCCCGAACAAATTTTATCCATCTCGGCGGAGCCGACATGACGTTCCAGCGCGTCCGCCAGCCGTGGCAGTCCCGCGTAATCCTCGAATTCCAGAGTACCCGGAACTCCGTCGAAGTCCGATCCCAGGGCCAGGGCCTCCACGCCCGCCTTATCGCGGATATGCAGGGCGTGGCGCACCACATCGTCGATGGTGGTATGGAGGCTGCCCTCGCGTAGAAAACGCGGGCAGAAATTGACCCCCACCACGCCGCCTTTGTCGCCCAGGATGCGCAACTGCGCGTCGGTCAGACAGCGGGTGTGCCCGCTGAGGGAACGGGCGCAGGAATGCGATGCCACAAAAGGCGCGGAGGACACGCGCGCCACATCCGCAAAACCGCCGTCCGACAGATGCGAAACATCCACGATCATGCCCAGTTCGTTCATGCGCCGCACCACTTCCACGCCGAAGGGCTTGAGCCCCCGCCTCATCCGTTCCGGCTCGGCCGCATGGGGCCAGGCCAGTTCGTTTTCATGATTCCAGGTCAGGGTCATGAGGCGCACGCCGTCCGCATACAGCTCGTCCACCCGTTCCAGGCGGCCTTCAAGAGCCGCCGCGTCTTCCACGGACAACACGGCCGAAATGCGGCCCGCCGCCGTGTTGGCCCGGATATCGTCCATGTCGGCGGCCGGGGCAACGGCGTCCGCGTTGGCCGCCATCTCTCGCTGCCATACCGCCCGATACCGCTCGTAAAAAGCATGAGGCTCCAGAAAACCGCCCGGCCTCTCCGAAGCTTCCCGACCGGTGGGGATGAAAAGGGCGAAAAACTGGACCCAGGCCCCGCCCCGCTTCAGTTTGTCCAAATTGATATGCCCCTGCGATGTGCGCAGAATATCGTCGTCATCCCGTGTCAGTGTGTCGCAATGCAGATCGACGAAACGCATGCCCATGCGAACCATACTCCGAATTTTCTAAAATACGTTATTGCAGCCTACGCCTGTCCGGACGACACGCAGGCTCATCTCCGCCGGGACTGGGAAAAAGCTCTTGAGGGGCTGTCGAAAGCCCGCCAAGGCGGCCGCGCTTCCAGTCGGGCGAAGGCAGGCTTCGATCACGACAGGCGGAAACAAGCCGGAACAAACCAAGAGTTTGTTCCGGCTCTGCAGGTTAAAGCGCAATTTCAACCGCGCCTCGCGGCCCCGATGCTCAAGCGTTTTTCATGCCCTCGATGAGCTCGCTCAGGTTGCGCGCCTGGTCCACCAGGCTTTCCACAGCGCGGGACGCCTGATTCATGGCCTCGCTGGTCTCGGCCGAAACGGCGTTGACGTCCTCCAACGCTTGCCGGATATGCTCGCTGGCCGAAGTCTGTTCCTCGCTGGCCGTGGCAATGGCCCGCACCTGTCCGGCCGCGCCGTCCACCATGTTCACGATTTCGGTCAGCGCCGTTCCGGAAGTCCGGGCCTTGGCGGCGGCGGATTCGATGGAACCCACGGCCGCATCCACGCTGGCGGTGTTGCGATCGGTGGCGGCCTGTATATCGCGCACGGCATGGGCCACATTGTCCGTGGCCTGAGCGGTTTTTTCCGCCAGTTTACGCACTTCGTCGGCCACCACGGCGAAACCGCGTCCGGCCTCGCCCGCCCGCGCCGCTTCAATGGCGGCGTTCAGCGCCAGCAGATTGGTCTGATCGGCAATATCGGTGATCACGCCCAGAATGCGGCTGATGGCCTGCGTCTGTTCGCCCATAGCGTGCATGTCGTCCTTGAGTTCCAGGGATTGAGCCTGTACGCGCTGCATTTCAGTCATCACCTCGCGCACCAGTTGCTCGCCGTCCACGGCCTTCTGCCGGGCCGTGGCCGACATATCAGCGGCCGAAGCCGCGCTGCGGGCGACGTCCTCCACCGAATCGGCCATGCCCTGCATGGCTTCGGCTATTTCCTGCAGACTGGAACTCTGATGCCGGGCTCCTTCCTCCGAATGCAGAATGTGCCCCGACAACTCTTCCGAGGCGGCGGACACTACGCCGGTCACCTCGTCGAGACGCCGGGCCGCTTCCATCATTCCCTCGCGGCGCGAACGCTCGGCCGCGTGGCGGCTTTCCTCAGCTTCGGCCACGGCCTGATTGGCGCGCGCCGATTGTTCATGCGCCTCACGAGCCCGGTCTTCGCTGGTGGCGATCATGGTTCGCAGATTGCCCACCATGCGCCGCAGAGCGTCGGCCAGCGTGCCCAATTCATCCCTTGACTGCAGGGTCAGTTGCTCGTCCAGATTGCCTCGGGCCACGGTTTCCGCAAAGTGCACCGTGCGGCCGAGGCGTCGGGTCACGCCGCGTACCACCAGCAGAATAACCAGACAGAAAAGCACCACGGAAACGCCGCTGCCGATCAGCATGGTCCGCATGATGTCGGACATCGAGGCGTACACTTCATCATCCCGCACCTTGACGATCAAAGTCCAGTTGGTGCGCGGATCGGTACGGAACACGGCGGTCCAGTCTATATTGCTCCAGGTGTAGGACAGGCTGCCGTCCCGTTGCGCCACCATCTTGGGCGTCAAATCCGTGGGCTTGACCGGTGCCATGACCTGGTTTTTATCAGGATGGGACATGATTTCACCCACCCCGGTGGCCACAAAGGCAATGCCCTGCTCGCCGATACGCACGGGCGCCACGTATTCGTCAGCCAATTTCTGGAAATTGACCATGCCGAGCACCACACCCGCGGGCGTGCCGTTGATGAGGATGGGCGCTCCCATGGGAACCAGAGCCGTGTGGTCCGGGCCGGCCTCGGCCGGTCCCACCACGGGTTCGGAAGCGTCCAGCACGGTGCGGAAAAAGGGTTTATCGGCCAGAGAACTGCCCAGGGCGTCGGGCACAGTGGAAGCTATCACCTGCCCCGAGGCGTCGGTCAGATATACGGCCGCGAATATGCCGTCCCGCACAAAAGGCCGGTTGCGCAGGGAAAGATGCACCTGCTCGCGATTGGTTTCCAAATCAAAGCCCGGCTGTGTCAGCATACGGACAACCGGCGTGATGGACCCCATGTTGGCGAGATCGCGGGTCAGACTGTCCACCATGCCGTTCAGGCCGATGCTGACGCCCCGCAGTTCAGCGTCCAAAGTCTGCCCCACCGATACACGCAACGCCTGATTCACGCTGCGCGATACGCCCCAGGTCATGGCGGACAGGATAAATATAAACAGCACAATGATCGGAAGAAGGATTTTCCCTTGCAAATTCAGCCTCATCCCGTTTCCCCCTGCTAAAAACAGCATTAAAATAGGGTAAAGACTCCAGTCTTCACCACCATAGTTCCCATATCATTTTATAGTATTAGTTCTTGTTTTCCGACAAATTTTTTATCCTGTCAAGAATGCGGCCGGACGAATTCTCCAACTTGAATTCAAACATTCTTTTTTCAGTCGAATTCGTCTCTCCGCCGAAGGGCGGTCTGCGAAGCAACGACAGGCGCAGCGCCGTGGCGCAGTCGGGTTGCATGATGCCGGTTCTGCCCCCGGAAGAAGCGGAAAAATCAAACGCGTGGCTGTGGAGGGCCGACGGGGGACTACCGTGTACCCTACCATGCGAACAACGCGGTCGCCAATCCGCCCGAAGTCTACAGCCTGCGTGGCGACTTTCAGGGGGACTGTGAACGCTGTATCGTGGGGCGCGCAGTGTGGCTCCGGGCGGACATCAGTGAAAAATAACCGCATTGCGCGGCGCGCACGAAGCTCGGCTCGTCACGGTGTTTTCCTCGAAAGCATCCGGCGGGTGCGCCGACCGGGAAAAGGGAATAACTTTTAAATTGAATATTCCCCACGGATACAGTACGACTCAAAAGTCGCCGACACGCACGGCGCACCGCGGAGGGATGGCAGAGCGGCTGATCGCGGTGGTCTTGAAAACCATTTAGGGTTTACGCCCTACGGGGGTTCAAATCCCTCTCCCTCCGCCAAACAAGAATTTCAGAATCGGCACCGAAAGCGGACGTAAAACACATTGCCGCCGTCGGGACCGGGACGATAATTCACCGCCCAGCCCAGATGTTCACAGGCCCGGCGCACCAGGGCAAGCCCCAGTCCGCTGCCGGGCGTGCCGTTGCCGCCGCGTACGCCGCGCTCGAACAGACGTTCGCGCAAATTTTCGGTTATGGGCGGACCGCCGTCCTCCACAATCAATCCCTCGGCGTCCAACCTCAGCACCACTCCCCCCGTCTCGGCGTAGCGCAGGGCGTTGTCCAGCAGATTTCGCACCACCAGACCGGCCAGTCCGGCATGTCCCCGCACGACGATGCCGGGAGCCGCATCGATTTCAAAGGCGAGCCCCCGCCGAGCGAAGGCTTGCTCCACGGCATTCGCCTGCGCGCAAACCAAAGCGGTCATATCCAGCGGTCCCCTTTCCAGTTGCTCCGGACGCCGGGCCAGCAGAAGCAGCGTATTGACGGTTTCGCTCATGGAGTCCACCGTACGCGTCATGCGGGCCAAAATGGACGCGTCCGGCCCGCTTTCCATAGATCGGCCGGCCTCCAAAATTTCCAAGCCGCCCCGCAATACGGTAAGCGGCGTGCGCAATTCATGGCTGACATCCCCGGTAAACAACTGCTCACGGACCAGAAAGGCGCGCAGTTCCCCTTCCCGCTCGGCAAAGGCGCGGGTCAACAGACCAACTTCATCCCGACGGTCAAGCAACTCCGGCGTATCACCCGGATTTTCCCCGTCCCTGATTCGCCGGGCCAGGGTCAGCAAGGGGCCGGATATACGTCGACCCAACGTCAGACCGAACACGACCGCCGCCAACAATCCTCCCGCCGCGCATAACAGGAAAGCCTGGAGCAGGACTTCCTCGAGATCGTCAAAATCATCGATTTTGCCCACCAGAACATATTCCCTCCCCTGCTTGGAACGCCAGGACAATGCATAACGCTCGCTTTCCAAGCGGGTCAGGCGGGGTTTGCCGCGCTCCGGGGCGGGAATATATTTGGTGGGGCCCGCTCCATCCCGATAAATCTTGATATCCATGTCGTCGGCAAGCTGCGCCAATACGGCAGCCGCCGCCTCGTCGCCGTCCCGGTCGACTTCGGCCACAAGTTCCAGCACGGGTTCGAGATGCCAGCGTACGAGGTAGACGCTGAGAGCGTGATAGGCCCCCCAGGCCAGGACACCGAATACCAGACTCTCCAGAAGAGCCAACGCGAGGAAGGCGCCCGCCATGCGTCGCCGCAGCGAACCGGAAAAAAAAACGGTCGCCCATGTGATCGGGCGCCTCGGCCGAGACCGCCGCTCAGTCACGGTACGCCTCATCCGGAAGCGTCAAGCCGTAACCGACGTGAGGCACGGTGCGCAACAGGGGAACAGCGAAAGGCTTGTCCAGAACTCGGCGCAGTTCGTGGATATGCGTACGCAACGCGTCGCTGTCGGGCGGAGAATCTCCCCATACGGCCCGCTCCAGAGCCTCGCGCGGAACGACGCGGGGCGCAGCGCGCAACAGTTCGCCCAATAAAATAAAGCCGGTAGGGCTGAGACGCAGAGGACGGCCGTCACGACTGGCCGTATGCGCGGCTTCGTCCAGCTCTACGCCGCCCAGCCGCACAACGCCCCCGCCCTGTCCGCCGCGCGCCCGTCGCACCAGGGCCCGCAGGCGGGCGTCCACCTCTTTCAGGGAAAAGGGCTTGACCACGTAGTCGTCCGCTCCGCAGTCCAGACCGCTTACCTTATCGGCCACGGTATCCCGCGCGGTGAGCATGAGTACGGGCGTGGCGTCGCCGTACTCGTCGCGCAGGCGGCGGCATACGGTCAGGCCGTCCAGCCCGGGCAGCATAACATCGAGCAGGATGACGTCAAAACTTCCGGACCTGGCCCGCTCCAGTCCGGTTCGGCCGTTGTAGGCGCAATCCAGCTCGTACCCCAGCGGTTCAAGAAAGGCATACAGATTGGCCACGATATCCGGATTGTCCTCAATAATAAGCGCCCGTATGCCTTCCACGCTTCCCTCCTTGCACCCCCGGGCTAAAAAAACGGGAGGAACTCGCGTACCTCCCGAAACTGACGGCAAACTCCGCTTTGCGGCGTTTGCGCCGCCGACGGCGGCGAAGCCGCCGCCGGCGGGGTTGAAACGCTTTTCAATGCTACCGGATGATTTCCAGAACGTCCACATCCAGTTCACGTCGGCCGAAATGCTCGACATCCACTTCTCCGTGCAGGCGCACGGTGTTCTGCGGGGTCACGGTACGGTCGGCGAACTTCTTACGGTCGATGTCCACCTGGATCTTGCCGGTTGAATCTTCAAAAATGTACTTGTCCTTGGCACCGACGATCTTTTCCACGATGCGGCCTTCCACGGTGCAATAGGTGTCGTCCCAAGCTTTCATGGCATCGGCCGCGGTGCTGCACTGAGCATTGGCTCCAGGGCCCTGAAAGCCGCCGCCCATACCCATCTGGGAGGACGGTTGCGTAGCGCCGGGCCCTTCAAAAGCGGCGAAAGCGGGGACGGCCATAGCCAGGGAAAGAGCGAAAGCGAGCAGATAACGCATGATAAATCTCCTTTGTCGGCATGATGATACGTCCTGATCAATCAAGACAAAGGCATCATGCGCGAAATGGGGTTAAGAAAATGTTAAACCGCGTGGCGCGCGGACTATTCCCCATTTAAAACCCGCCACGGCCACGGCGCAAGGAGAGACTCGGAACCGCCCCTGATAGTGTAGCCCCGCTCCGTGGCCGATGAAATCGTGAACGCGACGAATCTGGAGTATTTTGCTTGTGAAATTATCCAATTTCAAAAGCGGCGCTGCCGTCATTTCGCCCGAAAAGCGTGTTTTTCAGGCTCATTCGACGCGGGCGTCCGCTCCCGCGGCCGCCGGAGCGCTTGCCGTTTTCAACAGCAAAACGCTCTAAAATAAATCGCAAAGGCGCGCCACGGCTTGCGCCGCGTGCGCGGAGAATTGAGGATGGCGGGCAAAGGGCGCTTCAAAAAAAGCCCGTTACACCTGGGCGTTGAAATGGCGGGAGGAACGGGCGCTGACGATGACCTTGGCCGGGCGAAGAAGGCGGTCCTTTAAAGTATATCCTTTCTGCATGACGTGCAGAATGCGGCCCGCTTCGTGCTCCGGGCTTTCCTCCTGGCCGATGGCCTCGTGCAGCGCGGGATCGAACTCTTCACCCACGGACCCCACAGGTTCCAGTCCATGTCGCTTTACCGCATCGAGCAACAGCTTGCGCGTCATCTCCACGCCGGTCAGCATGTCCTTGCAGGCTTCGGACTGGCCGCCGTATTGCAGAGCCAGATCGAGATTGTCCAGTGTGGGCAGCAAATCACCCAGCACGTTTTCCGTAGCGTAACGCGTCTGTTCGTCTTTTTCCCGCTGCAGACGCTTCTTGAAATTTTCCATTTCGGCCAGGGCGCGCAAACGCACTTCCTCAGCCTCGGACGCCACGTCGCAGGAAGGGCATATACGCTGCTTGCAGCTTTCCAGAAGCTCCTCGTCCAGAATTTCCTGAGGCTCCTGAGGAACCCCTTCTTCCACAACAGGACTGGTGGTTTCTTCAGGGGCCTGGTGATGATGTTCGCTCATTATAGAACTCCTTCCTGAACAGTCTCCGAAAGGTAGGAACGATGCGGCGGACTGTCAAGAGGGCCGGACAGAAGCGTGATAATGCCCTCGCTCCGCAGCGACGGGAATACATCGTCCGAAGCCGCGGGTTTCATGGAAGCGCCACGCTGATTTACCGCCGGATCGGCGCTTGGCGGCCATGAGGGCATTTTCCTTCAAAAATGCTCTACGCTCTGATTACGCGGGCGGGGTCGAATGAATGCGGGGTGAGGTCGTCTCACGAAGGAACGCGGCCCCGCGTCAGCCCGTAAAGCTGCGTGGCCATATAATCCAGCACCAGTCCCGGGTTGACCTGGGCCTGCAATGCTTCCTGGCAACGGCTGAACAGATCGTCCGCAGCGGGCAGCAGGGCTTCGGGGATGCGGCCGAAGGGGGCGGCCAGCCGCCCGCCCGGCCGCCCGGCCAGGCGGGCGGCCAAAGCTTTTTGGGCGACGAGCACCACTTCCTGCCCGCCGGCGGCGTCCAAGCCGCCTTTGACCGCCGTTTTTTCAAACCAGCCCGCGCCCCGCTCCAGAAACAGCGCCAAAGCCTCCTCCCATTCGCGCAAGCCTCCGACGGAGGCCGCGGCGGGGTCCGGCCAAGGCAACGTGACCACCCAGCCCCGAGACACCAGGGTGGGCAACAGCCGTTCGCGCTGAGGAGCGGTGAACACGAAACAGGTATCCGGGCAGGGGTCCTCCAGAACCTTGAGCAGAGAATTGGCGGCCTCGATACCCAAAGCCTGGGCCTCGGCCATGACGATTACCCGTTTACGCCCGAAGCGCGGGGGCTCGCCGAGCAGGGGACGGAGGGCGCGCACCTCGTCGATTTTTATACTGCCCGCCCGACCGTCCAGCAGCAAGAGGTCGGCAAACATGTCCGCCCCCACACGCAGGCAGCCCGAACACGCCAGGCAGGGCGCGTCTCCATCCCGTTCGCAATTGAGCAGGGCCGCCCACCACAGGGCCAGAGCCACGCGCTCGCGCGTAGTTCCTCCCTCCAAATGAAGAAGCTGCGGAGGCGTCCGCCGCAACCCCGCCAGCAGGGAGCGAGGGCGCTTCAAGCCCTCGGCCAGGGCCGGAACGAACGCCGCGCCCGCCTCGTCCGGGGTGGGCAGACGTTCAATTTCAGCCTTCGGCCGAGGAGTCGCGCTTTTTTTCACGGTTTTGGCGGCAGGCATGATTCGTCCTCAAAATGGAAAGGAATGAAAGACCATGTGCGAAACGGGACTTCGGGGAAGGCAGGCCCCCTCACGGGACGCATACCACAACGGGAGCGCCGTCGGCGCTATCGGGGTACCAATGGTACCAATCCTTCATGAGGTAATAGTACCACTCCACAGCGCCGTCGTACAAGGAGATGATCCTGACGTCTTGGTCGTCGCCGTCGCCGCATGCCTTGCCGGTCCAGTAAAGAAAAAAGCCGGAGCCGTATGCGTCATCCCGCCATCCCGCCGCATGGGCCGCGCCGTACCGTGAACGGCCCGCCACGGCGTAAAGTTGTTCTTCCGTCGGAAGCCTGGTTTGGGGCTGATAATAACCGGACATATCCACATCCCAGGTTCCGCCGCAGGCTTTCACCGCTTCGCGCCATGTGGACGCCCCGTGGGGCGGGCCCGCGAACGCCGCGAGCGGGCCCGGCCCGAAGTGCACTTCCGTTGTCGCTTCGTAAGTTTGTCCGCCTATGGTTGTTACCGCCTTCACCGTCACCTTTCGTTCTCCCACAATGTCCGTCAGAAAAGCCCTGACACCGGTGGGGGGAGTGCCCTCCATTTTTGATCGGTCATTTTCCGAAGCGGACAGCGAAGGGGCGGACTTGCCCCAATACAGGCCGTTCAGCAAAGTTCTGTCGGAACGCGCCCAAGCCTTGGCGGAGACATAGGAAGCTTCCACCGTCCATCTCACTGTTCGCGGGTCAAGCGCGACATATACTCCCCCCGCCAACCACATCACCGTTATTTCCGCCGTTTGGGCGGCGGAAACGAAAGGTTCCCCGGCTATGTCGCAGGACAGAACAATCCGGCGAGCCTCTGCCTCGCGGGGGGAACAGGCCGGAAGAAAAGCGGGCAGACTCAACATGAAAATCAGCAGCCAAGCGGACGCCGTCCGCCCGGCTCGCGGGCGATCATGCTTCATGCTCAGTTCTCTCGAAAGCAATGAGTCTCCACTTCTCAACGGAACAGGAAAAATCGCTCGCAGAAAAACGCGTCTTCCCATCCACGGACGCCGACGCACCTCTCCGGATTTTGTCGTATCTGCTTTTACAAGCAGATGCTAGCGTCGAATGGTCTGGTGCCGATCGGGTCCCACAGAAATAAAGGAGGCGCGCACCCCCATAAGTTCCTCGACGCGCTCGATGTAACGCCGGGTATTGGCGGGCAACGCTTCCCAAGTTTGGCACGCGGAAATGTCTTCGTCCCATCCGGGCAAGGTTTCATACAGCGGCGTGACGCGGGCCAGGGCGTTGGGCGTTTGCGGAGGATACTGAACCTCCTGCCCCTGGAATTTGTAGCCCACGCAAATCTGGATATGCTCCAGACCGCCCAGCACATCCACCTTGGTCAGGGCTATGGCCGTCGGCGCGCACAGTCGGGCCGTTTCGCGCAGAACCACGGCGTCCAGCCAGCCGCAGCGACGCACACGCCCGGTGGTTGCGCCGTATTCGCCGCCCTTCTGCTGCAAGTGCATGCCGACAGGACCGTCCAGTTCGGTGGGGAAAGGGCCGGCCCCCACCCGAGTGGTATAGGCTTTGACGATGGCTATGCGGGTATCGATGGAACTGCTGGGCACGCCCGAGCCCACCGATGCGTTATCCGCTATGGTATTGGACGAGGTTACATAGGGATAAGTACCGTGGTCCACATCGAGCATGACGCCCTGAGCGCCTTCAAAAAGGGCCTTTTTCCCCTGAACGGCGCCGTTCAGAACAACCGAGGTCACGTCGGCCAGATAGGGCAGAATGCGGGGAGCCAGGGACATAAGCTTGCCCTGCACTTCGTCGGGGTCCATAGTGGGGATGCCGTACAGGGCCGAGAACAAGACGTTTTTTTCACGCAGAGCCTCGGTCACCTTGCGCCGCACCAGGCCGGGTTCGGCCAGATCGCCCGCGCGAATGCCGATGCGGGCCTTCTTGTCTTCGTAACAGGGGCCGATGCCGCGCCCCGTGGTGCCCAGGCGGGCTTCGGCGCTGTGCCCCTCGCGTGCGGCGTCGATGGCGCGGTGATAGGGCATGATGAGATGAGCCTTGGGGCTGATCATAAGCCGCTCGGGGCTGACATCGATGCCCTTGGCCGCCAGAGCGTCCACTTCCTCAAGGAAGGTTTCCGGATCGAGCACCACCCCGTTGCCGATGACGCACACCTTGCCGTGGTGCAGGATACCGGAGGGAATAACGTGCAGAACATAGCGCTCGCCGTCCACAATGACCGTATGGCCGGCGTTGTTGCCGCCTTGAAAGCGGACGACCATATCCACTTCGCCGCTCAGAAGGTCGACTATCTTGCCCTTTCCCTCGTCACCCCATTGCGCACCGATAACGGTCATGTTGCCCATACGTTCGCTCCTTGCGGCGAACACGCCGCACGACAGTGAGAAAAAAGAAGCCCGTCGCGCCGGACGTGCCAAGCCATTTTTATACGGGGCTTTGCAAGCAGCGTCAACCGACATTCCTTTAAGCACAAAGCCGGATTTCCCGTCGGCACCGCTGCCGGAAACGAAGGCTCGTCCGTCGGCAAGCACGCAAAAAGAGAGGGGACGGTCCGAAAACCGTCCCCCAGGGATGTTCACAGGCAAGGAGAGAACTCAGCGGCTGGCGACGTGAATGCGCCCCACCGCACGCTGCAAAGCGGCCGTGGCGCGTATCAAGTCCACATCGGCCTTGCCGGGCTTGGCTTCAAGCCGGGCCTGCGCCCGTTCCAGGGCCTGCTGGGCGCGGTCCACGTCGATGTCGGAAGACAATTCCGCAGCTTCCGCCAGGATACTCACCTTGTTGTCCGATACCTCGGCAAACCCTCCGGCCACGAACGCCCAATGGGTTTCCGCGCCCTGCTTGTAATAGAGTTCGCCTATGGACAGCGCGGCCAAAAGGGGAATGTGCCCCGGCAGAACGCCGAATTCGCCATCGACGCCGGGAGCGCCCACATAGTCCACATTCGCTTCGAGCACGACCTTGTCGGGCGTGACGATTTCAAGGCGGAGCGCTTCCATGCCGTTCTCCTAGGCTTCCTGCCGCTTGTTGTACTTTTCAATGGCCATATCGATGCTGCCGACCATGAACACGTCGCTTTCGGACAGGTAGTCGTACTCGCCGCTGAGCAGGCCCTTGAACGCCTTGATGGTGTCTTCCACCTTGACGTACACGCCGGGCGTGCCCGTGAAGACTTCGGCCACATGGAAGGGCTGGGACAGGAAGCGCTGAATGCGCCGGGCCCGCGCCACAGTGAGCTTGTCTTCGTCCGACAGTTCATCCATGCCCAGAATGGCGATGATGTCCTGCAGGTCTTTGTACTTCTGCAATACCTGCTGTACCTGCCGGGCCACCATATAATGCTCTTCGCCCACCACGTTGGGGTCGAGAATGCGCGAAGTGGAGTCCAGCGGGTCCACGGCCGGGTAGATGCCCAGTTCGGAAATGGCGCGCGAAAGCACCAGGGTTCCGTCCAGATGGGCAAAGGTCGTGGCCGGAGCCGGGTCGGTCAAGTCGTCGGCGGGAACGTACACGGCCTGCACCGAGGTGATGGACCCCGAAGTGGTGGACGTGATGCGTTCCTGCAGGCCGCCGAGGTCGGTGCCCAGGGTAGGCTGGTAACCCACGGCCGAAGGCATACGTCCCAGAAGCGCGGACACTTCCGAACCCGCCTGAGTGAAACGGAAGATATTGTCGATGAACAACAACACGTCCTGGTGTTCCTCGTCGCGGAAATATTCCGCGCAGGCCAGGGCGGTCAGAGCCACGCGGGCGCGGGCTCCGGGGGGTTCGTTCATCTGCCCGTACACCAGCACGGCGCGCTCCAGCACCCCGGCTTCCTTAAGTTCGTTATACAGGTCGTTCCCTTCGCGGGTACGTTCACCCACGCCGGCGAACACCGAGTTGCCGCCGTGCTGCTTGGCGATGTTGTTGATCATCTCCATGAGCACCACGGTCTTGCCGACGCCCGCGCCGCCGAACAGGCCGATCTTGCCGCCCTTGGGGAAGGGGATGAGCAGGTCCACGACCTTGATGCCTGTTTCAAGCAGTTCCACGTTGGTGTTCTGCTCGGTAAAGGACGGGGCCGGGCGGTGGATGGGCAGGTACTTGTCGGTTTCGACCGGTCCCAGGCCGTCCACGGGCTTGCCCACGACGTTCAGTATGCGGCCGACGGCGGCCTTGCCCACCGGAGCCATGATCGGCTTGCCGGTGTCCACGGCTTCCATGCCGCGCACCAGACCGTCGGTGGCGTCCATGGCGATGGTGCGCACCACATTGTCGCCGAGGTGTTGCGCCACTTCCACGATGAGGTCGGGCGCGTTGGGGTTGTTGACGTTGTGGATCTCGAGCGCGTTGAAGATGTTGGGCAGCTTCCCTTCCGGGAAGGCCACGTCCACGACGGCGCCGATGACCTGTACGATCTGGCCTTTATTTGCTGTCATGCCGTGATGCTCCTACTGGCTTTGCAGCGCGTTGGCGCCGCCGACGATATCCATGAGGTCGTTGGTGATCGAGGCCTGGCGCGTCTTGTTGTACAAGAGGGTCAGAGACGCGATCAAATCGTCACAGTTGCGCGTGGCGTTGTCCATAGCGGCCATGCGGGCCGCGTTTTCGCTGGCGGAGGTATCCAGCAGGCCGCGGTACACCTGTACGTTCACGTAGCGGGGCAAAAGCTCGGCGAGCAGGACTCCCACTTCGGGTTCGTACACGTATTCGGCCTCCGACGCGGCGTCCACGCCTTCCGCCGGAGTGGGCACCACGGGCAGCAGCGGCAACGCGGTCGCCACCTGCCGGGTCATGCTCACGAACTCGCTGTATACCAGATGCACCTCGTCCGCGTCATGTTCGGTATACAGGCGGGACAGAATCGCGCCCAACTGCACGGCCAACGCATAATTGAAACTGCCCATGACATCCACGAAAGAATCGAGCAGTTCATACGACGTCTTGCGCACCGCGTCGCGACCTTTGCGGCCCACGCACACGAACTTGACGGCCAGACCTTCCGCTTCCTTGGCTTTGGCCAGGCGCAGAGCGGCGGTGATGAGGTTGACGTTGAAGGCCCCACACAGGCCGCGGTCCGAAGTCACCAGCAAGATGACCGCGGTCTTCGGCTTGTCGTGGACCTGGAGCAGCGGGTGGGCCGCCCCCTCGGTTCTGGCCGCAAGGTCCCCCAGCATGCTTCCGAACTTCTCGGCATAGGGCCGGAAACGCTCGATGCGCCCCTGAGCCCCGCGCAGCTTCGACGAGGCCACCATACCCATGGCCTTCGTGATCTGCTTGGTCTTGCCGACGCCGGCAATCTGGAGTTTGACGTCTTTCAACGAAGGCATGAGTTACCCCCGCGCCTGAAAGGTAGCCTTGAACTCTTTGATGGCCTCGGAGAGCCGAGTTTCCAAATCGTCGTCCAGTTTCTTGCGTTCGCGGATATCCTTCAGGATATCGGGTTTGGCCGAGCGCAGCATGTCCAGCAGCCCGGCTTCAAAGGGCAATACCTGCTCCACGTCGATGTCGTCCAGGTACCCCCGGGCGGCCGAGAAGATGGAGGCCACCTGCTCTTCGGTGGGCAACGGACGGTACTGCGGCTGCTTGAGCAGTTCGGTCATACGCGCGCCGCGGGCCAGGGTCGCCTTGGTGGCCTTGTCCAGATCGGAACCGAACTGGGCGAAAGCCGCCATTTCGCGGTACTGGGCGAGGTCCAGGCGCAAGGTGCCGGCAACCTGCTTCATGGCTTTGATCTGGGCGGCGCCGCCCACGCGGGACACCGAGATGCCCACGTTGATGGCCGGACGGATGCCCGCGTTGAACAGGTTGGACTCCAGAAACACCTGACCGTCGGTGATCGAAATCACGTTGGTCGGAATGTACGCGGACACGTCCCCGGCCTGAGTTTCAATAATAGGCAGAGCCGTCAGCGAACCGGCGCCGAGTTCGTCGCTCAGCTTGGCCGCGCGCTCCAGCAGGCGGGAGTGCAGGTAAAACACGTCGCCGGGGAAGGCTTCGCGTCCGGGCGGGCGACGGAGCAGCAGGGACATCTGACGATAGGCCACAGCCTGCTTGGAAAGGTCGTCGTACACGATAAGGGCGTGTTTGCCGTTATCGCGATAGTATTCGGCCATCGTACACCCGGCATAGGCGGCGATGTACTGCAAAGGCGCGGGTTCGGAAGCCGAGGCCGAGATGATGGTGGTATATTCCATCGCCCCGTGCTTGCGCAGGGTTTCGGCCACCAGGGCCACGGTGGACTTCTTCTGGCCGATGGCCACATAGAAGCAATGCACGTCCGTGTTTTTCTGGGCCAAAATGGCGTCCACGCACACGGCCGTCTTGCCCACCTGCCGGTCGCCGATGATCAGCTCGCGCTGCCCGCGGCCGATAGGCGTGATGGCGTCGATGGCCTTGATGCCGGTGACCATGGGCTCGTGCACGCTTTTACGGGCCATGATGCCCGGCGCCTTAAGCTCCACGGGACGGGTTTCGCTGCTTTCCACGGGGCCCATGCCGTCCAGGGGCTGCCCCAGAGGGTTGAGCACGCGACCGGTGACGGCTTCGCCCACCGGCACCGAGAAAATACGACCGGTACGCTTGACCGGATCGCCTTCCTTGACGCCCGTGTCGTCACCCAACAGGGCGACGCCCACATTGTCCTCTTCGAGGTTGAGCACCATGCCCATGAGCCCGCCCGGAAACTCCAGCAGTTCCATGGACATGGCATTATGAACACCGTACACGCGGGCGATGCCGTCGCCCACGTACAACACGGTGCCAGTCTCGCTCATCTCCACGCGCTGGTCGTAGTTGCGGATCTGCTCCTCGATGATCTTTCCGATCTCTTCAGCCTTGATGTGCATGGCCTACTCACCCCTCTTGATGGATTCCCTGAGGTTGTCGAGTTGCGCACGCAGGCTTGCGTCCAGCACCGTATCGCCGATTCTGAGCACGAGGCCGCCCAGAATGGCCGGATCGACGGCGTAGGCAAGTTCCAGCTTGCGCCCGGTTTGAGATTCCAATTGCGTCTTTATGGCGGCCTTGCGCGCGTCGTCCAATTCCACAGCCGTGGTAAGAACGCCGCGACTGAGGCCCTTGGCCTCGTCCAGAAGGGCGCCGTAATCGGCCGCGATGGCCGCGATCAAGGACAGCCGGTCCTTGTCCGCCAACAGCTCGACGAAGCGCCTTTCCACGGAGCCCCCGCCCGCCGCTTCCAGCAGGGAGAGCGCCACTTTTTTCTTTTCCTCCACGGTGAGCACGGGGTTGCGGAATACGTCCGCCAGCGGACGCGACTCCTCCACCGCCTCGCCCAGAGCGTTCAGGGTCGCCCCATACCGCTCCATGTCCGCCATACCCGACTCCTTGCCCAGGGCAAAGAGTGCGGAAGCGTAACGACGGGCTACGACATTGCCGATCACTGGAGCACCACCTTGGTCAGCGAGTTGTCGATCAGCTTCTGCTGCGCGGCCGCGTCGAGCCGGTCAGCAAGCCCCTTTTCCACGGCCGCCACAATGTCGTCCGCCATGCGGGCGCGGATGGCGTCCAGTTCGGCCTTGCCTTCCTGTTCCGCGCTGCGACGGGCCTGCTCCACGATATGAGCGGCCTGGCGTTCGGCATCGGCCAGAATGGCGGCCTTGAGCTGTTCAGCCTGAACGCGCCCCTCTTCGAGCAGGGCTTTGGCCTCGGCTTCCACCCCGGCCACGCGACGTTCCACATCGGCCAGATGGGCGGCTGCTTCTTTTTTGAGGCGGTCCAACTCTTCCATCTCGGTAATGATGGAGGCACGGCGGCCTACGAAATACTTTTTGATCAGCCCCCCGGCCGCGTACCAGATAATACCGAGGAAAATGAGAATGTTGACCAGGCGCAAAGCGAAGTTGCCCCAGGGCAGCCCCTCGTGCTCCAATTCGGCCGGTTCCGCGAAGGCGACCACGGTCGTCAACAGCACCAGAGCGCAGGTCATGATTACGGTTTTGATTCGCACGCCGTTCTCCTTCCTGAACAGTGCGGCCTCAGGCCGCCGCTCAATGATCCCGCCGAGGCCCGCAGGCCCGGCCCGTCCGCACGGACGCGAACGTGTTTCTGGCGCTAGGCGCCCAACAGCTTGTCGACGGCCAACCGCGCGTAATCGCCCACCTGCGCGTCCAGTTCGCGCCGGGCGTCGGCGCTTTCGGCATGCAGACGGTCGGCGGCCTCGCGTCGGATGACGCGGGCTTCCTCACCGGCGCTCTCCAGACGACCCTGAGCGTCTTTTTCCCCGGCTTGCTTGGCTTCGTCGCGGACGGCGGCCATTTCGGCCCGAGCCCGAAGCAGGCGGGCCTCGTAGGCTTCCAGCTTGCGGGCGGCCTCGTCGTTCAGGCTGCCGGTATCGCCGCGAAGCCCGTCGTTGCGGGCGCGGCGCTCGGCCATGACCCGCCGCACCGGGCCGATGATGAGCCAGTTGAGCAGCGCCAGAGTGACAAGAAAGTTCACCAACTGGAACAGGAGGGTTATGTCGAGGCTGATCACGCTGAAAATCCTCCGGCCGGTACACAACGAGACAGCGCTTGCGCAAGCGCCGCAATCAACGCTGTCCCCGGCAATTGTTAGGGAGCCGTATCGAAGTGTCTCTAACTGTTTTCTTTTCTCTTGTCAAAGCCCTATGCGCTTTTTTCGCGCTTTCTCGGCAAACGCGCTGGGGGCGCGCCATGCAGCGGCTTGTGCGCAAAAGAACGAATTTCGTATCCGCCGTCACTCCCCTTCGGGCAGGGCTTCGGCCCCTCCCGGCAGGGGCATGTCGCCTCCGACGGGCTCACGTATGTGGATCGCCCCCTCCAACACGGCCCCTTCCTCCACCACCAGCACGGGGCTGATGATGGTGCCGTTCAGCACGCCGCCCCTGTGCACCAACACCCGGCGTTTGGCGCGCACCTCGCCGGTAAAGGAACCGGACAATTCCAGTTCGCCCACGTCCAGGCTGCCTTCGATGACCGAATCCTTACCCGCGCGGAGCACGCCGTCGGAGCTGATTTCGCCGCTGAACATACCGTCCACGTGCACGGCGCCCTGAAAGGTCAGTTTGCCCTGATAGGCCGTCCGGGCCCCCATGTAGGCGTTTACTTCATCCTTGCTCACAGACCGACTCCTTGCCGACAACATGGTTGACTATCCTTTGAATACGAAACGGCGCATGGACACGTTGAGCACAATACCCAGGAGCGCGCAGTTGACCATCATGGCGTTGCCCCCATAGCTGATGAAGGGCAAAGGCATACCCACCACGGGCATCAGGCCCACCACCATACCAATGTTGACGATGATCTGCCAGAAAAAATAAAAGAAGATTCCGGCCGCCAGGGTGCTGCCGAAGCGATCCTTGGCGTCGCGCACGGTGTTGTAAATGGCGCACAAAAACAGACAGAACAGCGTCACCAGCGCCATGCAGCCCGCAAAGCCCCACTCCTCGCCCAGCACGGCGATGGCGAAGTCGGTGTGTTTTTCGGGCAGAAAGCGGAGCTGGCTCTGCGTTCCCGCCTGAAAGCCCTTGCCGAACAGCTCGCCGGAACCGATGGCGATCTGGGATTGGATGATATGATAACCCGCGCCGCGCGGATCGCGCGTGGGGTCCAGAAAGGTCAAAATACGTTCCTGCTGGTAGTCGTGGAGCACAAACCAGCCCATGGGCAGCAGCAGAGGCACCGCCACCAGGCATACGCGCAACACGCGCCATTTCACGCCGTGGAACAGCACCATGCCGCCGAGCAGCACCAGCACGGTAAGCGCCGTGCCCAGATCGGGTTGACGGACGATAAGCGCAAACGGTACGAGTCCGATGCACAACACCGCGCCCAGGCGCTTCCAGCCCAGGGGTTCGCCGTTTTTGGACAGGGCCTTGGCCCCCATGATCAGGACGGTGAATTTGGCCAGTTCGCTGGGCTGAAGGTTGAGAAAGCCCAGATCGATCCAGCGCTTGGCCCCGTATACGGTTTTGCCGAAAAACGGCACCAGACACAACAGAATGATGACCGTCACGTAGGCGGGCACGGCCATACGCTCAATCTGGCGATAGCTGATCAGTGTGCAGGCGATCATGGCCCCGAGCCCCATCAGCCCCCAGATAAGTTGTTTCTGGTAGTAAGGCGACAGGCTGATGCCGTCCTCCACGCGCACGCCGCTGGCCGAATACAGATTGACGATGCCCACCACAAACAGCAACAGGGCCGAAATGACCAATCCCCAGTTGATATGGAGCAAAAGGCGACGGTCGGGCATGGTCATGAATATATCCTTGAGAGGGCCGATGGGGCGGAAGATGGGAACGGACGCGGGCATCACCCGCATCACCCCGGCTTTTTACCCGTTTTTTTAAATTTTCTCTACCCCTGGCTTTCGAGACTTTTTTCTTCCATCAACCGCCGGAAGCACGCGCATCAGCGATCGTGGAGCACGCCGCGAAGGCGCATCGCGGCTTGGCCGCGTGCGTATGAAGCTGAACGGCGAGCGGCCGAATGGCGCACGCGCGTCAGCGCGTATGCGAGACATTGGGCCGCTCCTCGCCCCCTCCATGCCGTGCTCCACGCGGTGGGGAGGGCTCCAAGCTCGCTACGCTCGCGGCTCCGTCGATTAATGGGGATGCGTGTGCAATCTGAAGCGTCGGCCGCGGGTTTCGACCAAGCCCTCGGCCCTCAGGCGGGAGAGCACCGTGGACATGGCGCTGCGTTCCACGCACAAATAATCGGCCAGCTCGGCCCGAGTGAAGGGAATGGTGAACTCGTCCGCCCGTCCTGCCGCTTGCTCCTCCAGATAGGACAGCAACTTGTCTCGCGTGCTTCGTTTGCTCAGGTGCCCCAGGCGACGGTTGAGGAACAGGTTTTTATCCGCCAGCACAGTCAGCATATTGGCGATCAGCCGGGAATGACAGGCGCAGGTGGCCGAGCACCCTGTGGCAATGCGACCGGGTTCGATAAGCAGGACTTCGCAGGGCGTCATGGCCAGGACCGAGACAGGCAGCGTCGCCCCGCCCGCACAGGCGAAGGCCTCGGCAAACAACTCTCCGGGGCCCGCTCCGGCCAGGATGGTCCGGGTGCCGTCCTCGTCTTCCCGGATGATCTGAACTTTTCCCTCCAGCACCGCGCCCAGGCGCTCGGCCGCCTGTCCGGCCCATAAAATGCGTTCCTCCGGTTCATAACGGCGGCGCACGGCGTTCAGGCAGCCGAGCATACGTTCCGCTTCTTCCGGTGAAACACTGCGAAAAAGCGGAATTTTTTTTAAAATTTCCCGGTCCATGCCTATCCTCGGGCGGGTAAAGAGAGCAGATGTCAGTCGCGACCGACGACGGATTTTCAAAACTGTCGACGTTGCGACACTCTAACCTGACTTTTTGTTGGAAAAACAACATACTTTTTCGTCCACGTCCAGTACTCTGCATGTCACGAGCCCCTCGCGCGCCGGCGTCCGGCGCATGCAGCGAGCATTTTCGGGCTTCGGAAGGAGATCCATGAAACGCAGAATCATCGTCATCGACGAAGGGGCCTGCACCGGTTGCGGCCTGTGCGTCACGGCCTGCCACGAAGGCGCCATAGGCTTGGAAAACGGCAAGGCCCGGCTACTGCGGGAAAACTATTGCGACGGACTGGGCGACTGTCTGCCCGCCTGCCCGGCCGGAGCCATAGCCTTTGAGGAGCGCGAAGCACCCGCCTACGACCATGCGGCCGTCCTGGCGGCCAAACGGGCCGCTTCCGCCCTGTCTCCGGTCCCTGTCCGCCCCGCCGGCGGAGATACTCTGCTCCACTGGCCCGTGCAGCTTAAACTGACGCCGGTCAAAGCGCCCGCCTTCCGCCGCGCGGAACTGCTGCTGGCGGCGGACTGCGCGGCCTACGCCCATGCCGCGTTTCATGACGATTTCATACGCGGCCGGGCGCCCCTTATCGGCTGCCCCAAGCTGGACGGAGTGGACTATGCCGAAAAGTTGACCGCCATTCTGCGCGACAACGAGGTAATCGGCCTGACCGTAGCCCGCATGGAAGTGCCCTGTTGCGGCGGGTTGGAACAGGCCGCCCGGCGCGCCCTGGCGGCCAGCGGGAAGGTTCTGCCTCTGCGTGTGGCGGTGCTGACTACCGACGGACGAGTCCTTGAGCAGTGAGTCGTTTTGTTCCTCAACCTTTTCCCAAGGAGATTCCCATGTTTTGTTATCAATGCGAACAGACGGCCAATCACACCGGCTGCGCCGGGCGTGCCGGCGTATGCGGCAAAAGCGCGGAGGTGGCCGATCTGCAGGATGAGCTGACCGGTACGCTCATTACCTTGGCCCGCACGGCGAACGAATTGCCTTCCCCGGCCCTGGGGGTCATCCGCGACGGCTTGTTCGCCACCCTGACCAACGTCAACTTCGACGGCGAGTTCATCCGGAAGCTGACCGACGACGCCCGCGCCCACATCCGCGCGCAGACGAACGGACGGGATGAAGCGGCTTACGCCATGGAACGGGTGTGGAAAGAGCCGGACGAGGATATCCGTTCTCTCAAATCGTTGTTGCTGTTCGGCCTGCGCGGCATAGCGGCGTATGCCTGGCACGCCCGCGTCCTGGGGAAGGAAGACGCCGAAACCGACGCCTTCCTGCGCCGGGCGCTGGCCGCCGTGGGCGAAGACCACAGCGTGGAGGAGCTGCTTGAACTGGCGCTGGAGGCCGGGCGCGTCAACCTGCACTGTATGGAAATCCTGGATGAGGCCAACACCGGAGCCTACGGCACCCCCGCGCCGAACACGGTATCCATGACGGTGGCCAAAGGGCCTTTTATCGTGGTAACCGGCCACGATCTGCACGATCTGCATCTGCTGTTGGAACAGACCAAGGACAAGGGCGTGGCCGTTTACACTCACGGCGAAATGCTGCCCGCCCTGGGTTACCCGGAACTGCGGGCCTACCCGCACCTCAGGGGGCACTTCGGCACGGCCTGGCAAAACCAGCAGAAGGAATTTGACGGGCTGCCCGCTCCGGTGCTGTTCACCACCAACTGTCTGATGCCGCCCCGGGCAAGCTATTCCGACCGGGTGTTCACCACCGGAGTGGTGTCCTTCCCCGGCGCAACCCACATCGGAGAGGACAAGGACTTCAGTCCGCTTATCGCCAAGGCCCTGGAACTGGGCGGTTATCCCGAAGATCGAACTCTGAGCGGCGTCAACGGCGGAACCAGCGTCACCACCGGCTACGGCCACGGAACCGTATTATCGGTGGCGGATAAAATTGTGGAAGCGGTGAAGGCGGGAACCATCCGCCGCTTTTTCCTGGTGGGCGGCTGCGACGGAGCCCGGCCCGGCCGCAACTACTATACCGAATTCGTGCGGCAGGCTCCTCAGGATACCGTGATCCTGACCCTGGCCTGCGGGAAATACCGCTTCAATGACCTGGACCTGGGCACCGTGGGCGGCCTTCCCCGGCTGTTGGACATGGGGCAATGCAACGACGCCTACGGAGCCGTCAAAGTGGCGGGCGCTCTGGCCGAAGCCTTCGGTTGCGGCGTCAACGATCTGCCGTTGAGCATGGTGCTCTCGTGGTATGAGCAAAAGGCGGTGTGCATTCTGCTTTCCCTGCTTTATCTCGGTATCCGGAACATGCGCCTGGGGCCCTCGCTGCCCGCTTTCCTGTCGCCGGGCGTGCTGAAGCTGCTGGGGGAACGCTACCAACTGACCCCCATCACCACGCCGGAAGCGGACCTGAAGGCCATGCTGGCCTGACGGACGTTTTCACCTCACACGCCGGGAGGCCGCAATTGCCAGCCTCCCGGCGTCCACAGCAGATGGGGGTTTTGGAAGGGCGGGCTTTCCCGCAGCAGGCCGGACCAACGCGCGGCAAAAATTTCGCCCGCCACTCTGGGGACTTCGACACGAGGGGTGAGAAAATCCGCGTCGGGCAGCACCACGGAGCGCAACCCGTCTCCGTTCAGCGCCCGCAGACAGAAATCCGCGTCGGCCAGATCGCCGCAGGCCGCATCAAAGCCGCCCAGACGCTCGAATGTTTCCCGGCGACAGCACAGGCCCGTCAGGGGGACGGCAAACGCGCTCCGCATCAGGTGCGCCTGCCGGAAATACCCCCCCGCCTCCACATGCAGCCCTGCATACGCGGGGCACAGCGTCAAACGCCCTTCCCCGCCC